>Ga0187784_10000123_pt1 | contig 47961 bp, 44 predicted proteins | sample 1015_SJ02_MP15_2_FD_132964 | JGI IMG/M metagenome (GOLD analysis project Ga0187784, IMG submission 132964) | Tropical peat soil microbial communities from peatlands in Department of Meta, Colombia - 1015_SJ02_MP15_20_MG | ecosystem: Environmental > Terrestrial > Soil > Wetlands > Peat | place...
CCAGCCGCTCCAAATCCAGCCGCTCCTATTCTCTCGGCAACCGGACCATGAAGCATCTCTTCTGCTTGCCGGAAGAAGTCGAAGACAAGATCGTGAAATGTCGGATAATCCCGAGTTACCAGTCTGCGGCAAAAAACCACCCGAAGGAGGCTTGCCTCTTCCTGAAACAAGCCAAGAGTGCACTTTGTGCCGCCTACATCTCCCGCTAGAATTAGCGGCTTTGTAAACAACGTGGATTGAGACATCGGCTCATAAACTATAGCTACCGTTCTTCAGTGGTCAAGAGAACATACTCGCCGTTAGTAAATTCGGCAGCCATCTATTTCTTTGTGTCTCTGCCTTCCAGTACGGTGTTCCAGGTGGTGCCATCGGGCGACATTTCGAACTTAAAGTTGTAGGCCGTGGCCGAAAGCACCGTAATGGTGAGTCGTCCTTTTATGGTCTGTGGGCCCATTCTTGTCTCGCTCAGCCAGGTCCAAGTGTCTCCCTCCACATGGCCTTTGGCGTGGTCGGCTTCGCCCAGGGAGTTGAAAGAGTCGTAGGTGTACATCTTGTCGGTGCTGTCGTAGCTCATGTAGGCCGTTTCCATACCTTTGCCCATGGCGCCGTTGAACTCGGACTGGGTCACCAGGAAGAATGCACCGTCCATCCACTGGACCTGGTTTGTTCCTGTGAATTTTCCGCCCGGGCCCATCGGTCCCGGCTTTATATCGCCCTCCGCGGTCCAGGTGCCGGCGAAGTAGTCGAGTTTGCTTAGCTCGGGCGCGGGCTTCGGTATCTCCATCTGGGCTCGGGCCAATAACGCAATCCCAAACAAAAGTCTCACGCAGGTGAGAATCGCGAAACGCGTCTTCATCGGTCTCTCCTTGAACTGGATGAGAATTCGGGACCACCCGAAAAACGCCCCCAAACAAATCGAACCGAGTGTAGCACATTCGTTTTTTGTTCGCCTACAATATGCAGGAGTTTTTCCTTCCTTCGTTTGTTCGGGCGCAGCGACGCAGCATGGATCACTCACGTGTTCGTTCCAACGGGTCCCATGACACATCTCACACCACTTAGATACCTGAGCACCCCCGGTGTCTATGGTTCTCACGTCCAGGCTGTCGGAATATTCACGTACGAGCGATCCAGATTTGTAATGGAGGGACAGCCCAACAATCGTAAGGTGCGTTCCAGATCAACGCGTAAGATTTCGATGGCGCGAGCGACTCCAGGCCGACCAGCCGCGGCTAGGCCGTAGGCGTAGGCGCGGCCACACAAAACAGCTTGGGCTCCAAGACAAATGGCTTTGACAATGTCCGTGCCTCGACGGATGCCGCCATCCATCCATACCTCTATTCTTCCGTTGACGGCTGCGACTACCTCTGGCAAAGCTCTCAGCGACGCGGGAACGCCGTCCAGTTGCCGTCCGCCATGATTGGAGACAGAGATGGCGGCAGCTCCTTCATCCATTGCACGGCGAGCATCATCACCGGTCAGAACACCTTTGACAATAATTGGGCCGCGCCACAATTCTCGAATCCAGCGCAGATCCGCCCAGGTTACGGCGGAGCAGGCCAAGGCGGCATTGATGTCGACAAGCGGCATCGGACCCTTTCCGGGGATGACAACGTTTGGTAAGTCAGGGATGCCGCCGTCACGGAGGAAACTGATCAGCCATCCCGGGTGCGACAACACCTGAGGCAAAAAGGGGAGCTTCTCGAGAAGGCTGCCGCTGATAAGTTCCTTCATGCCATTGCGGTAATCGCGTTCGCGGATGCCGGAAACGGGTGTGTCGATGGTCAGCACAAGCGCCGAGTATCCGGCTGCTCGCGCGCGTTCGATGACAGCTTCGGCGGCGGGGCGGCCACCCATCAAATAAAGCTGGTAAAACACAGGTCCAGCAGAGGCGGCTCTCACGTCCTCAAGGCGGTGACCGGAAATGGTCGAGAGGATATATGCGGTACCTGCAGATCCCGCCGCTCGGGCTGCCGCGACCTCACCCTCAGGATGCATTAGCCGGCTGTAGCCGACAGGGGCAAGCATAAAGGGGACCGAGAGATCAAAGCCGAGAACGCGAGTCTTGAGATTGCAATCCGCCAGCGCGACGGCATGCCGCGGTCGGAACGTGACGTCGTCAAATATGCGGCAGTTCTCCCGGAGCGTAATCTCGCCTTCTGCGGCTCCATCTAAGTAATCAAAGACGGCTTTAGGTACACGCGCGCGGGCGACCCGGCGCAAGTCAGCAACGCAGACAACCCGGGGAGACGCCACTGCACGTGAGTCACTGCGCATCATTTCGAACTCGAATTTTGCTGATTCAGTTCCTGCCGAATGACCGCGTACGATGGTAGCACTGGTGAAAGCAGCGGCGCGTAACATTCCCTCGCATTACCTTCGGCATCGTGAACGGAGGTCGTGAGGTGATCACTATCACATCCAGTGAAGCGGCATAGCGGGATGATCGTGGCATACGGGCGGCACTCCCCGATAGGAGGCTGCGAACATGTGGGACACGAGCCAGCCAGACAGGCGCCGATATCCGCGCCTGAAAGTCAGCGTGCCGATTGAGATACGAGCGGATGGAGCGGCATGTTCGGTACACAGCACCACCTTGGATTTGAGCCTGGGTGGCTGCTACTTCGAAACGATTTTTCCGTTTCCCGTCGGAACCGAGCTCGATGTGAAGTTGCAGATTGACACTCTGGTGCCGATCAGCGCGATAGTGGTTACCTGCGATCCTCAGGTAGGGAATGGGATCAAGTTCACCAAGATGCTCCCCGAAGACTGCAAAGCGCTGGAAGCATTCTTGCAAGGGGCTGAGCAACAACAGAGGTTGGCGGTCTTTGCGCATTGACCACTCGCCTGCAATTTGAATTTACTTGGCTGGTTTGGTGGTCTTGTTCGGAGTAGCGGTCTTCAACTCCTCAGCGGCTTTCTGCAAATCGGAAATGGTTTTGGAATCGATTTGGTAGAGAGAGGGTTCTCCTTCGCGCTGGGCCACAAAGTTCTCGCCATTCTTGGATATCGAAACTTTTTCCGTGCGCTTGCCGTCGTTGGAGGTGACGGTTAACTTGATAGTTGGCTGAGTGAATCCGGAATCAAGAAACTTAGTGGCGGAGAGATCGCGAACTTTATCGATGACTGCTTGGGCTGAGCTGATGTCCAGCTTCTGCCCACTGCCATTCCACCAGTCCTCGCCGCTGCGGGTCAAGAAATAGCTTCTTGCTCCACCATGAATCTCGATCTTGTTCGGGTCGCTGAAACCAAAATCAAACAGTTTCTTGTTACGAAAATCATCGAGACCTTTGTCCATAGCCTGACCCAGACTGGCTGGCACCTTGTAAATGCCTTCGACAACGGTTGATTTTGCGTAATAGTCGTCTTTGTTCTTGCGCACCTGCAGTTCCTGGGTTCCCGCCTCATCAGTGACTTTCGCGGTGGCAACGGGCGTGGCAGAGGCAAAGCTCGCGGCAATCTTTTGTGAATCATCCGACGGACCCAGTTCCATCTTCGCGTTGGCAAGATTGCGCACCAGATCGTCGACCTGAGTGCCGTCCGCGCGCAACGGCCTGGGTTTTACGATCTGCCACTCGTCTTTGTTGCGGCCGAACTCGAGATCCTGCTTTTTCGCCAATAGTTCAACCTTGCTGATTTTGTCCTGATTCGCCGTGATCAGGCGTTTGTCACGCAGGTCATCAATGCTTTTGTCAATGCTGTTTTTTTCGTAAGTGGCAATGGTGAAGACGCGAGCATCGTCCTCCAGTTTCGCGTAGACTGCGTTTGCGCTCGGAGTTTTATCCCCCAGTAGCAACTTGTGGATTTTATTGTCCTTTTCAGTGATGTCGGCTTCGAGGGGAGGTTCACTCAACCCGTACTGGCTCAAGTTGCTCGCTTTCTCTTCGACGAGGCGATCGGAGTTCAAGGAGGAGAGAGTCGAAAGCATGCTCAACACCGTGCTTTGATCCGCACCCAATGGCTTCGGCGCTGTGATCTGCCACTGACCGCTGTTCTTGGCGAGCACAATTTCATCCGCACCTTTTTTCTTCAGACCGATCTTGGAGATGTCGTCTTCCTTCAGGGAAAGAACCTTGGGAGGTGCGTTAGCGGATGCTTCCGTGGTTTCCGCTGCCTTGGGATGACGGTTGGACCAGTACAGTGCCGCCATGAGCCCCAGCAGCACAATCATCGCGGTGATTAAGCCTCGTAGTTTCATTTATGCTTCCGGCCGCGGGCGTCCACCCCTCGGCTTCGTGGCGGGGTCCGCGCGCCCCACAGCTATCGTCGTTTCCACCAGACCGAGACGCCGGCCACGATCACGATCAGCGGCAGTAAGAACTGGCTGGTGGTGCGCACCAGACTCAATTGCGCGCGGGTCATCGTGACTCGCCGGTCTTCCCGCTCCTTAGGGCGGATCGAGATCAGGTCTTCATCCGAAGCCAGCCAGTCGATTGTGTTCAGAGCCAAATCGCTGTTTCCGTTGAAGTTGATAAACGAATTCGCCGCCCAGGATGAGCTTCCAACCACAACAAAGCGTCCCTGGGAGTCCTGCTTGCCAGTGTCATAGGTTCCGGCAGCGGCGATGGGCATCGGTCCTTTGCGATTCTTTGGATCATTAGGATCGACTCGCGGTGAATCCAGAGTGTTTGTGGCTAAGCTGCTGTCCGATGAATCGAACAGCTTCTGCACCGAAGTTTTGTCACCATTCTTGACTTCGATCGAACGCGAAAGCGGAAATCCGGTTGCTGTGCCTTTCAGTCCGCTGACAATCGGCTGCGATTCATAGCGGGTCACCAACGCGACCTGCGGGCCAAGGCCGGCTAGCTGCCCGATCGGATTCAGATCCAGAATCAAATCCTTGTTGACGGTTACACCCCAGCTTTGAAGCAGATTTGTGAGGGCGTCATTGTCCGCAATATCGGAACGGCCGATCTTGAGCGGGGGATCGAGCATCAGTAGCGCCCGGCCGCCGTTTTCTACGTACTGCTTGATCGCGTCGACCTCAGGCTCCTGATAATCGCGAGTTGGTCCCGCCACTACAACTACTGTGCAATCAGTGGGCACTTCAGCCTTTTGCAGTAGGTCGATGGATTTCGCCTGATAGTTATCTTTACCCAGCAACTCCTTGAATCGTGAATAACCGCTGCGATCTGAATCATCGATCTGGTGCTCGCCGCTACCTCCGATAAAGCAAACCGTCCGAGTCGTGTTCTTCAAATCCCGGATAATGGCTCCGGTAATCCCCTCTTCGGTCATGCTCTTGGCTTGTTCTTTCCTGTCGCCAATCTCCACAATGGCGGTGCCGTAGTCCTTCACGCCAGCTTCGCGGGCCTCCTGCGGACTCTTGTCCGGATCTACATATTTCACCTGAATCTTGGGCGAGAGGTTCGAATATTCGCTGAGCAGGTCTTTTGCGTGCTGGAAGCGCGTGCCCTGATCGAAATAGATAATCGTGGCTGGTTGCTTCAATCCCTTCACGATCTTCGCGGTTTGGTCAGACAGGCTGTAGCGCTTGTTGGCAGTCGCATCGTAGGATTTGTTGTAGCGATCGGCAAGAATGTTGGCAATGACAACCGCCGTCAGGACAACTACGATATAAACCGCAGCATAGGCCGCATATTTTGTTTGTCTGGCCCTTAGCAACCCTGTATTCACTTACGACCTCCAGCGCAGCGATTCCATGGAGCGGGAAGTAAAAAACAGCCCCAAGAAAATTGCCGTCCCATAAAAAATCACATCTTTCGAGTCGATTACACCTTTCTCAAATGACTGAAAGTGAGTAATGATTGAGATGTAAGAGAGCACCTGTGCCCATCTGGCATTTTCATAGCTGCTCGCCCAGGAAATAAGCCACAGCATCAGGCAGATTCCAAACGTCGCCGCTGCCGCAATGATCTGATTCGAGGTCAATGTCGAAATAAACGTGCCGATCGCCAGCAGGGCGGCTGCTTGAAGCAACAGCCCGAGATACGCCACCAGCACCGGCTTCCAGTCGGGACTGCCGTACTTGAACAGAAATGCAATATTCAAACCTGTGTACAGCAGCATAAACGCATAGAGTGCGAGTGCCGCTAGCCATTTTCCCAAGATTATCTCGGTGTCCCGGATAGGTGACGTCGCCAGCAGTTCAATCGTCCCGGTTCGCTTTTCCTCGGCAAAAAGCCGCATCGTGATCATGGGAACAAAAAACATTCCTATCACCCCAATATTGGACAAAAGTGGCCGGATGAGTTCTTCATTCAAGCTCATTGGGAAGCTCTGGCCACGCATCTGCATCTCCATGCTATAAAACACAAAACTGCCCAGCATCTGCCAGAACATGAGACCGAAGATCAGGGCAAACATCGTCAGCAGGAGGTAGGCAATCGGCGAAACGAAATAACTGCCGAGTTCCTTGCGGCAAATGATCCAGACGTTTCGCATTAGTGGGCTCCCTTTGCTGCCGGTTCTGCGCCGGCTTCTTCGCCGGTGAGCTGCAAGAAGATTTCTTCCAGGCTCATGGCCGCGGGCCGAAGCTCGTTCAAATCCCAGCCAGCCTCCACCACGGCGCGCGCCAGATCCCCGCGTATGAAGCCTTTTTGACTTTCGACCTCGAAAACGTTGCGATCGGCATGGCTGGTTTTGTATTGCACGCGGCTGATGCCACGAATTTGCTCCAGACGCTTTTGCACGACTGCCAGATCGAGATTGCCATTGCGTCCAGCCACTTCCACCAGAACCGATTCCGCCCCACGCGCCCGGGCTTGCAGGTTCTGTACCGAATCGGTAGCCACCAGCTTCCCTTTGTTAATAATGATTACCTGCTGGCAAGTTTGCTCCACCTCCGGCAGGATGTGCGTGCTGAGAATGATGGTGTGGTCCCCGGCAAGACCTCTGATCAGGTCGCGGGTCTCGTTGATCTGCTTGGGATCGAGACCTGCCGTAGGCTCGTCCAGAATCAGCACATCCGGATTATGGATGATCGCTTGGGCTAGGCCGACGCGCTGCCGGTATCCCTTCGAGAGCTTGCCGAGAAGCTTCGTCTTCACATCCGCCACCGCGCAGCGGTCACACACGTAATCAACCCGCTTGTCCAACTGAGAGCCGGAAAGTCCTTTGAGTTTGCCGACGAATTCCAGATATTCCGTAGTCTCCATTTCCGGGTACAGGGGAGGGGTTTCGGGCAGATAACCAATGCGCTTCTTAACTTCCAGAGGCTGCTCCAGCACGTCGAATCCGGCGACGGTGGCCGAACCCGAGGTCGGCGGCAGAAAGCACGTCAAAATGCGCATGGTCGTCGTCTTTCCCGCGCCATTTGGTCCAAGAAAGCCGACGATTTGCCCTTTCTCGACCTCAAAGGAGACATGGTCCACGGCCGTCGTGCGGGCATACTTCTTCGTGATCTCTTTGACTTTGATCATAAGATTTTGCTGCAGGTAATCAGGCGTACGGGCCACATCGCAAGTAAGCCATTTCCCGAATGCTTCTGAGGTGAACATCTATGTTAAAAAGCACTTGGGGCGGATGTCAAACTGACGGACCTTAAGTTTTGCGCATATGCATGTCCACCTCCACGGGCCTGCTATATTGGCGCGAAAAGTCTGACGAGGTGATTATCAGTAAGAAGAGTGAGGACCCATGAAATACCGCAAGTTTGGCCGCACCGGCTTTGATGTGAGTGAGATCGCACACGGGCTTTGGGGTATGGGTGATTGGGTTGATTCCGATGATCGCCAATCGCTTGAGGCCCTGCAAATGGCAGTCGATGGGGGCTGCAATTTCTTCGATACCGCCTGGGCATATGGGAATGGCAAGAGTGATGGATTGTTGGGTGAGATTATGGCGCGCAATCCCGATAAGCGGCTGTATGCTGCCTCCAAAATCCCACCTCTGAATGACAAATGGCCTGCCTCACCAAAAGATAGGTACGACGAGGTCTTCCCATCAAAACACGTTTTCAAATACGCCAATCTGATTCGCGAAAAGCTGCGAGTGGAAACCATCGATCTTCTACAATTCCACGTCTGGGACGATAACTGGACGGATGAACCAGAATTTCGAGATACGGTCGAAAAACTGAAGCGGGATGGGCTCATCCGGTTTTTCGGTCTAAGCCTCAATCGCTGGGAGCCGGAAAACGGGATCAAGGCTATCCGAACCGGGCTTGTGGATGCCGTGCAGGTGATTTACAACATTTTCGATCAGTCCCCCGAAGATCATCTGTTTCCTGTCTGCCGCGAGCTGAATATCGGAGTTATTGCGCGCGTCCCTCTCGACGAAGGCAGTCTGGGCGGAAAACTCACCGAAAAAACGAAATTTCCGAAAAGCGACTGGCGCTCACGCTATTTTGGCCCAGAGAATTTGAAGAAGACAGTCGCCCGGGTCGACAAACTTAAATCATTAGTTCCAGCAGGGATGAACCTGGCGGAGATGGCCCTCTGCTTTATTCTTTCCAACCCGGTTGTGAGTACTACGATTGTAGGAATGAGAAAGCTGGATCACGTGCGCCAAAACCTTGCTGTCAGTGATGCCGGACCACTGGATGCCACGCTGCTCAAGAAGCTGAAGGCACATCGCTGGGAGCGCAAACCTCAGCCTTGGTCCGACTAGATCAGGCCAAGGAGCCAGCGCAACTCAGTTGACCTTCGGTGGTAATTCGCGTAGCTTTACAGATTTCCTTGGCCATCCTGAGCCCAGCTTCGCTCGCGCGAACAGGTTCATCCGCCGACATAGCTGTACTGGCAGCGAGGGTAAAGAGCAGAGCATCTTCCTGCTTGTCGAAATAGAGCACCACCTGATTTGCTGCCATTTCTGGAATTCACCTCCCAACTGAGCGTTGCTGAAATCATAGGCTGAATCCCTGCGTCAAAGATCGTAACTCTTTTGGTGCCTGCAGTCTCGAAAGTGCATAACACCAAAGGCATGGTTTGGCTGCCGTGAGGCAGGTCACACGCGTAGCTGCCCGGAAGTGCTAAATTTACAGGTTCATGGCCGCTCCCGAATCCCGCTTTGTGAAAAGCTGTAAGACCCAACCTGTGGACCGCACGCCTGTGTGGTTCATGCGGCAAGCGGGGCGCTACATGCCCGAATATCGCGCAGTGCGCAAGGAGTATTCACTCATTGAAATTTGTAAGAAGCCGGAAATCGCGGCACAGGTAACGATCACCGCCGCGGAGGTTCTCGGAGTGGATGCGGCTATCATCTTTGCTGATCTACTGCTTCCGCTCGAAGTCATGGGGTTACCCTTCCATTTTGCTGCCGGCGAAGGACCGGTAGTTCAAAAACCGGTGCGGGAAAAAGCAGATGTGGAGCGCCTGCGGATCGATGGCGCCGCTGAGCTAGGCTATGTTTCCGAAGCGGTAGCCTTGGTGTGCAAGCACTTTGGCAGTCGATTGCCGGTGATTGGATTCTGTGGCGCGCCTTTCACCCTGGCTAGCTACATGATCGAAGGTGGCGGCTCGCGCAATTACGTTCATACAAAGAAGATGATGTATTCGTCACCACAGATTTGGGATGAGCTAATGAGCAAGCTGGTTTGTGTCACGTCGCAATATACCACCGAGCAGGTTAACTCCGGGGCTGATGTGATTCAGGTTTTCGACAGCTGGGTGGGATGCCTGAGCGTGGAAGATTACCGGCGCTATGTGCTGCCGCGAACCACGGAACTGGTAAAGAATCTGCAACGCACCGGAGCACCGGTGATTTACTTTGGCACAGATAGCGCGACCCTGTTGTCCTCCATGAAACAAACTGGGGCGGAGGTAATTGGGTTGGACTGGCGCATCCCTCTGGACGATGGCTGGCGCAGCCTTGGTTTCAAAGGCGCAGTGCAGGGAAACCTCGATCCGGTTCTTCTGTTCGCGGAGTGGAACGAGATTAGAACGAGAGCGGAGGATGTTTTGCGGCGAGCTGGCGGACGGCCTGGACATATTTTCAATCTGGGTCATGGCATTCTGCCGGAAACTCCTGTCGAAAAGGTGAAAGCGCTGGCAAAATTTGTGCAGGAGCACTCGGTTAATGGCGCGTGAACAGGGAGTCTTTTTGTAGCCGTGTCCCGTGCGCTTGATTTAGGCATGCCTTTTGAATAAGACAACCAACCACGATAAGTGCGCCGTCTTGCTATTGGCGCACGGCAGTCCGGATTCAGTGGACGAGGTTCCGGAGTTTCTTTTGCGTGTCACGGGCGGACGCCCGCTTCCAACGCAAGTCGTTGAAGAAGTAAAGCATCGCTACAGCCTGATCGGCCGCTCGCCGCTCACAGAGCTGACTTTGAAACAAGCGAAACTCCTGGAGGCGGAACTGGGCTTTCCGGTGTATGTAGGCATGCGGAATTGGAAACCATTGGTTTCCGAGACATTGCGCGCTATGATTTCGGATCACGTCAGCAGCGCAGTTGTGGTTTGTCTGGCGCCACAAAACTCACGCACCAGCGTAGGTCTCTACCGTTCATCTTTAGGGAGCGATCTTCCCTTTGGGATCGATTTTATCGAGTCGTGGCACGATCAGCCGATGCTGATAAAAGCCTTCGCCGAGAGGTTGGTTAGCGGGTGGCAGCGGGCCTGCGCTGAGCTGGGAACGAGATCCCCCATCATTTTCACAGCCCACAGCGTTCCCGAACATACTGTCGCGGAAGGCGATCCTTACGAAAAACAAACCAAGGAAACAGCGTCACTGGTGGCGCAGCAGGCTGCTCTGCACTCGGAGCATTGGAGCTTCGCATTCCAGAGCCAGGGCATGTCGGGCGGGGCCTGGCTCGGGCCCACAGTGGAAGACACAATGTTAGGGTTGAAAGCAAACGGCCATCGTGGTGTTTTTATTCAGCCGATCGGATTTCTCTGTGACCACGTGGAAGTGCTTTACGATATCGATATCGGGTTTAAGCAGTTCGCCGAGAAGCAAGGAATGCGCCTGTGGCGCGCCGAGTCGCTCAATGATTCACCGCTTCTGGCCAAGGCTCTCGCCGAGCTTGTTAAGTCCCGGTTGGCGAAATCGGCTTGCTCGGCCTGATTGGTCAGGCTTGAAAGTCGGCTTCGGCGAGTAACGGTGACATTCAAACACAGCCGTTTTGGGACGGCAGCATTATCGCATTCATGAAGCGTATTGCCATCATCGGAGGTGGTATCTCTGGTTTGACCGCCGCCTTTACCCTTGAAACGAGCCGCCAGAATGGCACTTCGCTGGAGTACGTGCTGTACGAAGCCAGTAGGCGACTTGGCGGAGTGCTGGTCACCGAGCACATCGGTGAGTGCCTGCTCGAGGCCGGCCCGGATTCTTTTCTGACCGAGAAACCATGGGCCACAGATCTTTGTCGACAAATCGGTCTGGAAGATCAGCTCATTGGCTCAAATGATCGCGAGCGCAAGACCTACATTCTGACGAAAGGCAGACTTGTCGAAATTCCCGATGGACTGATGTTCATGGTACCGACGAAAATCCTGCCAACAGTCTTGTCACCATTGTTTTCTGCGAGCACCAAGCTGCGAATGGCGAAGGAATGGTTCCATCCGCCTCACAAAGCGGAGGGCGACGAAAGTGTGGCCTCGATGGTCGAGCGTCACTACGGGGCGGAGATGGTTGACCGGCTTGCTGATCCGCTGCTCTCCGGTGTTTACGGCGGCGAAGCTAGCCAACTCAGCGTGCGCGCAGTTCTCCCGCGGTTCGCGGACATGGAAGCCAAATACGGCAGCCTGGGTCGTGCCATGTTGGCGGCTCGCGGCAAGATGGCGCATGCCACCAACGGTACGCGACCACTCTTCACTTCGCTGAAATGCGGAATGCAGCAGATGGTGGACGCATTGGCGTCGCGGCTTGCACCCTCAGACCTGCGCTTCGATCAGTCGGTGCAATCGCTTGAACTGCAAAATCGACGGTGGGTAATATCGACGGGAAATGCTTCCGATCAGTTCGACGCGGTCATTGTTGCGACGCCAGCGCACATCACAACAAGGCTCGTTCAGAACGCAAGCCCGCAGCTCGCCTCAGAGCTTCGTGCCATCGACTACACGTCTTCGATAACGATTAATCTCGGTTATGACGAGCGCGTGCGATCATCGCTGCCGGCAGGATTCGGTTTCCTGGTGCCACGCAGTGAACGCCGACGTATCCTGGCGGCGACTTTCGTTCACAACAAGTTTCCCCATCGTGCACCGCGCGATCATGCGCTGCTGCGATGCTTCATCGGAGGGACACATAACGAAGAAGTTCTGCGGCTCCCGGACGAGCAGATTATTACTATCGTCGGCGAAGAACTTCGCGGAATCCTTGGTATCACAGCCGATCCGCTGTTCACGCGTGTCTATCGATGGCAAAGTGCCATGGCGCAGTATGGGGTAGGTCATTTGGACCGCCTGCAGCGGATTGACAATCTCCTGGCGAAGCTTCCAGGGCTGGCTTTGGCAGGTAACGGATATCGCGGAATTGGAGTGCCTGACTGCATTCGCTCCGGTGGTGAGGCGGCAGCAAGAGTTTTGGCATGAGCACTGCACGGCGATTACCGGCTAAGAGGATTCACAATGCCTCCAGTGTCGTTTTATGAGATGATCGGAATTTAGAGGAGAGCCTTGTTCCCAAAACCGCCAAGCCCAGAGCCCTTTGAGACCGGAAGCCATACGCAAAACGCCTCGGAGGCCTCTGAGGTGCAGCTTTTGCTCTCCAACAGTTGGAATACTCCACTTTGGAAGCGTTTGTTAGGTGAATTGCGCGATACGATCACGCCTGAAAAATTGCCTCCGCTCGAACTGACCTCCCGGCCTGTGGATGTTGGCATGCTGCAGGGAGATCGCTTGAGCTTGCCATGGTATCGCACCGTGTTTACGAACCTAGGCGATGTTATCTCGCCAGAAACGCTGCCCCCTCTGGAGCTCGAATCTAGGCCGGTCGATGTAGGCGAGTTGATCGCCGATCAGATGAGTCACCCATGGTGGACGTCGCTGTTGCGCAACCTGGCCGACGTGGTTGCGCCTGAGAGGATGCCGCCATTGGAACTGACGTCCAAACCCATGGACCTCGAGGGTAACTCTGAATCCATGCAGCTTCCACGCTGGTCATCGGTGATCAGCACTCCAAAAGTTTTCTTGCCAGACAAACCAAAGCAGGACTATGTCCTTATCTTGCCCAAACCTGCACCCACAAGACCGAAGCCGGATGCCGCCGAAATCCAGTTCATTCACGCGGTCGAAGCTGATCTGAAACGAGATTTGCGGCGCTCGATCTTCCGGCAACGCCTCTGGATTTCCCTGGCAGCGTTAGAAATCGTTGCATTGATCGGCACATCTTTTTGGTGGAAATAAGTCCAGGCCCCGCTTACTTCTGAACGGGAACTGCACTCTGAGTGGCAGCCGTTTGAACCAATTTCTGCACCGAAGGTACGATCACGAGCAGTAACTGGGCCTGCGGTTTTTGCGCATCCTGCAACAATAAGGTTTGGTCCGCCACCCACGAGTCTGGCGGACGGTTCCCTCGATCAATGTAGTCCATTGCTTGCATACCGGTTGACGCTATCCGAGATAGGGCCGCCGAAAGCGGCGCCACTTCCTTTAACAGAAATGATGAACTTTCTACCGGCTCAAGGCTTGCCTGGTTCGCAGTCCAGTTAGTCAGGGAGGCCCTCACTTGCGCTCTGATTACAGGGTCGGCGGGATTCGAACTGATTAGGTCAACCATCGCCGCGAAATGACGGGCGGTTGCGCTCTCTGGACGAACAGCATCCACCAATCGGTTCAATGGCGCCAGACTCGTAGGTTCCACCGGTGCAGTTTCTTCGCGGGTGTAGTCTTTTACCGGTTCGACCAGGTCGGCAAGCATGCGCAAGGCCGCAATATCATCCGAGCCCGCAATTCGTCGCAACATTGGCGTGTAGCTCGAATGGTGGGTGAGACCGAACCAATCGAGCCATCGGCTTGTGGTCTCCAGGCGCTCATACATCGATTTAGTGTCGGCTACATTCTGTGGCGACCATAACCGCTCGGCAATAGCTGCCATCCGTGGCCAAATGCGTGAATCGATGTTTTCCGGCGATACGTACTCCGACCACATACAGGCTTCGCCGCCAAGAATACGCTGTGCCTCATCAGGACTTGAATTGGCGGCAGCATCGCTCATGGGATCCACAGGGTAATGCCGCGAGGCCGGCCACATGAGGTCGAGATAGTAGCCATAAGAAAGCAGGCCGCGATAGCCCTGCCTGGCGGCTTGCGCCAGCGATGCCTGACCGCGCCAGGACTGCACGACGGTGTCTTTCGGCAAGTCAGTATGCAAAACCTCGTCCCAGCCGATCATGATCTTTCCATGCTTGCTCACGATCTTCTGAACGCGCTCATTGAAGTAAGCCTGCAAATCCTGATTGTTTTTGAAGCCGTGAGCGCGCATGAAGGCTTGTATCTCAGGATTCTTGTCCCATTGCTTGCCGTTTACCTCGTCCCCGCCGATGTGGAAATATTTGTCAGGGAAAAGGCTCGCCATTTCATTGATGAACTTATCGAGGAACTTGTAAGTTTCTTCTTGTGCGGGATTCATCGCGGGATCAAAAATGCCCCATTTACGCTGAATCTGATAGGGTCCCGGCGCGCTGGCCAACTTAGGGTATCCAACAAACCAGGCGGTGCTGTGTCCGGGCATGTCAAACTCTGCCACCACCCGAATGCCGCGCTCTCGCGCGTAGGCAATCAGCTCGCGTACCTGATCCTGGGTGTAATAAAGCCCGTCCGATCCCATCTCATGCAGCTTGGGAAATTTCCTGCTTTCTACCCGGAAGCCTTGGTCGTCGGAAAGATGCCAGTGAAAAACGTTCAGCTTGAGGGCGGCCATCCCGTCCAGATTGCGCTTGAGCACATCAATCGGAATGAAATGCCGGCTGACATCGATCATCAATCCGCGCCATGGAAAACGCGGTTGGTCACGAATCGTAACTGCGGGAACCGCAAACCCGCTCGAGGTGGTTACGACCAATTGCAGCAGGGTTTGTAAGCCGCGCATAATGCCGAGGGGAGTTACGGCTCTGAGTCTGGCGCCACGGGTGTTGATCTCCAGAGAGTACGATTCATCTTCCCCGAGTTCCTGGACTTCTTTGCTCGCGTGATCAGCCTGAACCACGAGTGTGGCCTGGGCTGAATTTGTGAGCTTCATATACAGAGGCGGCATTCCGGTTTGCCGTCTGAGATTGTCAAGGAACCGTTCGATAGCGTGCTGCACTCGATAGTCCTTGCTACCGGCGAGGGAGACCGTGAATGATGTATCGATCACCAGTTCGCCGGTTCCAGGCTGCACGTTACTGGGCAGTGGCATTAAATTGGGGGCTGGTTCCGCTGCGGCTGAGCAAAGAGCGATGATGAAGACCGTAAAGAGGGCAGCAAGTCGTCGCAAATTGTTCTCCGATGCTTTGAATGTGCAGGATAGTGGAAGAAAGTACACTCCGCAATTGACAAGAAAGCAGAAACTTGATGCCCGGAAGCCGCTCAGAACCACGATGACAAACAAATTCACGGCTCCGTAATTCAATTCAACAATCTGCCGATTATTCTTAATGAGAATGGTTCCGGTTAGGAGCACTGCTTGGCATACATTCAGTTTCTCGGTGCAGCGGGGACGGTCACGGGTTCAAAACACCTGGTCAACACGGTATCGGATTCGAGCGGAGGAGGCGGTTTTAAGCTATTGATCGATTGCGGCATGTTTCAGGGGCCAAAAGAGTGGCGCGAGCGCAACTGGCAGAACACTCCTATTCCGGCAAACGAAATTGACGCGGTTGTGCTCACTCACGCGCACCTTGACCATTGTGGCTGGATACCACGCCTGGTCAAGAATGGTTTTCGAGGAGCGATCTACGCCACTCCGGCCACCATCGATTTGTGCGGCATTCTGCTTCCCGACTCCGGACATCTGCAGGAAGAAGACGCCGAGTTTTATAACAAGCATCAGAAGTCAAAGCACAAGCCAGCCTTGCCGTTGTACACGCTGACCGAAGCGCAGAGCTGCTTGCAATATTTCCGGCCAGTTTTGTCCGAAACCATTCAGCAGTTGTGTCCGGAATTGACTTTTCGTTTTGTGCCGGCGGCGCACATCCTGGGTTCGGCCATGGTGGAACTCAGCCTGCAAACCAATGGAGCGAAGCGGCGGCTGCTGTTCACCGGAGATATCGGACGCGTGCGCAATCAGAACACCGCCCCCGGCAAGGTCGTGCATTCGGGTCCGACCGAAGGCGAAGCGGCGGACCTCCTGGTAATGGAATCAACATATGGCAATCGGCAGCATCCCACCGATGATCCCCGGCCTGAGCTGGCGGCTCTGATCCGGCAAACGATTGAGCGCGGAGGAAGCGTAGTTGTTCCCGCATTTGCTGTCGAGCGCACGCAAAAATTTCTTTTCATATTGAAGGAGTTAATGCAATCAGGACAGATTCCACAGGTTCCTGTGTACTGCGACAGTCCGATGGCTATCCAGGCAGTAGAGATCTTCATGAAACATTCGGAAGAGTACAGCGATGTAACGCGGAAACTGGTCAGCCAATATGGATCGCCGCTGGAGTGGTCGGGTTTCCAATTTGCCTTGACGCCGGAGCAATCGAAGAGAATTAACGACTCGAAGTATCCGTGCATTATTATTTCGTCGAGTGGAATGGTTACCGGAGGCCGAATTCTGCACCATCTGGCGCAGAGGTTGCCGGATCCGAGAAACACGGTCATCTTTATCGGTTTCCAGGCGCAAGGGACTAGAGGTTTTACAATTAAGAGTGGCGCGCCGGAGGTTAAAATCTTTGGCGAAGTTGTTCCCATCCGTGCGCAGGTGGCGGCATTCGAGCAATTCAGTGATCATGCCGATACACCGGAGTTACTGTATTGGCTCCACACGTTCGCAAATAAGCCAAGCGTCACCTACCTCGTGCACGGAGATCCCGCAGCTGCCTCGCAATTACGCGAGACGATGGCGAAAGAACTGGGATGGAACGTGCAGGTTGCACAATGGATGCAGAAAGTGGCCATTGTGTAATTGGCTAGTGACTTCAAATTACCCGATTACAAAATTGCTCAATTACCAAGTTTCTCATGACTGAAGCAGAACTGAAGAAGCACATCGAAGAGGCTGAAAAGAGTCCCAAACAGATTGCGGCCGCTGTTTCGGGGTTGCCGGACAAAACTCTGCGCTACAAACCCGCGCCGGAGAAGTGGTGCATTTTGGAAATCCTGGCACACTTGGCTGACATGGAAATTCTTTATGCTTACCGCATGCGGCAGATGCTGGCGGACAAGGACCCGGTGATTGCGCCTATCGATCAGGATGCCTGGGCAAAGAATCTCGGCTATTTGGAGTCTTCGCCGGCAGAACTGGTTGCGCTCTATGGTTTGAATCGTCATGCAACCCTGAACCTGCTGCGGCGAATAAAGCCGGGCGACCTGGAGAAGTCCGCCGAGCATCCAGAGCTTAAGCGGCCGGTTACTCTTGCGGAATACGTCGGGATGATGTCCCGCCACGGCCCAAACCATTTGGCGCAGATTGAGCGGCGGAAGAAGGAAGACAGGAAGTAGCACCTTCGTCCTCGGCGCCGAATGCTCACCTGAGAGTTGGCCGACCCGGGTAACTAAACTGGGTGAGCCGTGGTGAACCGCACCAGCGAAGCCAATTTCGCAGCCGCAGCACCGCAATGAATTGAGTGCTCCGCAAGGGACACACCCGATGCAAGATGATCCGCTTTCCCGGCTACAACCAGAGCAGCCGCAGCATTGAGCACAACCACATCGCGACGCAGCGACTTTTTCCCGCCTAAGATTTCTCGAATGATTGCCGCATTGTCTGTGGCATCACCGCCAGCTATCTCTTCAAGCGAGCCGCGAGATATGCCAAACTCTTCCGGCGTGACTTCGTAGCTGTGTACGTTCCCATCACGCACTTCGGCGATTCGAGTCGAGCCGGTGATCGTGATCTCATCCAGTCCGTCCGAACCGTGCACGACCATGGCGCGATGAAGTCCCAGCATGCTCAAAGCTTCTGCGAGTTTCTCGACCAATTCCGTGGAATACACGCCCACTACCTGCGCGGAAGCATGAGCAGGATTCGCGAGGGGACCGAGCAAATTGAATACTGTGCGCAATCGAAGTTCTCGGCGGGCGGGCTGAACGAACTTCATAGCTGAGTGCATCAGCGGCGCGAACAGGAATGCAATGCCCACTTCTTCCAGACAGGCGGCCAGGCGCGCCGGAGGAATATTGATGTTCACACCAAGCGCTTCCATAACATCGGCCGATCCACACTTCGAAGTCACGCTGCGGTTACCGTGTTTCGCCACGCGCACGCCGGCTCCCGCAACCACAAGCGCGGTTGCCGTCGAAATGTTGAATGTGCCGCTGGCGTCGCCGCCTGTGCCACAGGTATCGACGAGAGCGTCCCGTCCAGTACCACTCACGTCGACCGTGGAGTCCCGCCGAACTTCGAGAGGTGTTGCCGCAGCGCGGATCGCCTCCGCAAAGCCCACAATCTCCTCAACCGTCTCCCCCTTCATGTGAAGCGCCACCAGAAGCGCGGCAATCTGCGCATCGCTACACTGGCCCGCCAGAATTTCGGACATGAGAGTGCGGGCCTCTTCACGAGACAGAGATTGGCGGTGATTGGCAATGCGGTGGAGCGCGTCGGTAATCATTCGAGCGGCCATAAGCGTAGCATCAACCGGGATTACTACATCAACGCTTTCAAAATGGTACGAAGGCCGAAAGAATTAGTAAAACACATGAGCCGTGCGGTTTGCCGTATCCCGAGTGCTTCTATAGAATCGAATGTTTGCCGCCCGCAAGCTTAAGCTGCAAGCAAAGTCCTGTCTGACAAATAATCAGGAATTCATATGAAGATTCATGAATATCAGGCCAAAGCCATCCTGAGAAAATATGGAGTCTCGGTGCCGCGCGGGGAGATGGCCGAAACTCGCGAGCAGGCGCAAGCCGCCGCCAGGAATCTTTTCGATTCTGGCGTTGCTGGCGTGGTCGTAAAAGCGCAAATCCACGCCGGAGGCCGCGGCAAAGGTGGCGGCGTGAAGATTGCCAAGTCGGTCGAAGAAGCTGGTGACATCGCGGGCAAGATTCTGGGAATGACGCTCGTTACTCATCAGACCGGCCCTGAGGGACGCGTGGTGCGCCGGGTGCTCATCGAAGAAACGCTGCCAATCGAAAAAGAGCTTTATCTCGGAATTGTCATCGATCGCAGCGAAGCGAAGCCCGTTTTTATGGCTTCCGCTGCCGGCGGCATGGAGATCGAACAAGTCGCTGCGGAAAATCCTGACGCCATCGTAAAAGAACACATCGAACCCGGAATGGGCCTCGAGCCTTTCCAGGCGCGCAAGCTCGCGTTCCAGTTGGGTCTGAAGCCGCAGCAGGTCAATGAAGCAGTCCGCTTCATGATCGGCCTTTACCGGGCAGTTCAGGAGACCGATTCGTCACTGATGGAAATCAATCCATTCGTTAGCTGCACCGACGGCCGGCTGTTTGCGCTTGATGCCAAAATCAATTTCGACGACAACGCACTGTTCCGTCATCCAGAGATTCGCGAACTCCGCGACCTCACAGAAGAAGATCCACTGGAAGTCGAGGCCTCGAAGTACAACCTCAACTACATCAAGCTCGACGGCAATGTCGGTTGTATGGTCAATGGTGCGGGATTGGCGATGGCCACCATGGATATCATCAAGTACGCTGGTGGAATGCCGGCGAATTTCCTTGATGTCGGAGGTGGCGCCAACGTGGAGCAGGTAACACACGCGTTTGAAATTCTGCTCAGCGACAGGAATGTGAGAGCGGTGCTGATTAACATATTCGGCGGGATTCTGCGGGTAGATACCCTAGCCACGGGTGTGGTCGAGGCGGCGCAGAAGACCAACATCCAGTTGCCCATTGTGTTTAGGCTGGAAGGGACGAATGTGGAAGCAGGGCGCGAGATTCTCCGTCAATCCGGCCTGAATCTTATCGTAGCCGAAACGATGAAGGATGCGGCGGAAAAGGTAGTTGCCGCAGCCAAAGCGGCCTAGCGGCCATCTGGAATTATGGTCTCTTTGATGGCAGTGCTGCAGAGGAGTTCATGAGCATTCTTATTAACAAATCGACGCGAGTTATCGTACAGGGATTGACCGGTCGCGAAGGCACATTTCATGCCAAAGCCTGTGCCGAGTATGGAACAAGAATCGTCGGCGGAGTGACTCCCGGAAAGGGTAGAACAACTCACGAGGGCTGGCCAATTTTTAATACCGTGCAGGAAGCGGTGGACAAAACCGGAGCCGACGCTTCGGTAATTTTTGTGCCGCCACCTTTCGCGGCTGACGCCATCATGGAAGCCGCCGATGCTGAGATCGAGCTGATTGTCTGCATCACCGAAGGCATTCCTACGCTTGATATGGTGCGTGCCTGGGAGTTTCTGCAGAATCGGCGCGCGCGTCTGATCGGTCCGAACTGTCCAGGCATAATTTCGCCGGGGAAGTGCAAAATCGGCATCATGCAGGGGCACATCCACCGCGAAGGGCCGGTGGGAATTGTCTCGCGCTCGGGCACCCTGACCTACGAAGCCGTATACCAGCTCACAACACGAAACATAGGACAATCCACCGCAATCGGCATTGGGGGCGACCCGATTATCGGCACCACTTTCGTAGATGCTCTTGAGCTCTTCAACAAAGATCCGCAGACTGAAGCGGTAGTCATGATCGGGGAAATCGGCGGCAACGCCGAGGAGACCGCGGCCGAGTATGTCAGGACCCGCATGAAAAAGCCGGTCATCGGATTTATCGCGGGTCAGACAGCTCCCCCCGGACGCCGCATGGGCCACGCCGGCGCCATCATCTCAGGTGGAAAGGGAACCGCGGCGGAGAAGATCAACGCTATGGAAATTGCCGGCATTCGTGTGGCGAAGTCTCCTGCTGATATTGGCGATACCGTAATCGCGGCCATGGGAGTGAAAGTGTAGTAGCCGGTTTAGCAGCTAGAAGATTGGACGAAAGACGAAGGACGAACGACCCAATTATGAAGACTCTGGAACGCACTCTTACCATCGTCAAGCCGGACGCGGTACGCAAGAACGCCATCGGAGACATCATCCAACAATTTGAGAAAAATTCCTTCCGCATTCTGGCCATGAAGATGCTTGAAATCTCCAAGCATCAGGCGGAGCAATTCTATGCCGTCCACGCGCACCGGCCCTTTTACAACTCGCTGACCACTTTTATGTCAAGTGGACCGATCGTGGTGCTGGCGCTCGAAAAAGAAGATGCGATCGCCGATTTGCGAAAACTGATGGGTGCGACCAGTCCGGCGAACGCAGAGGAGGGCACGATCCGCAAGAAGTGGGGCAGCAGCATTGAGCACAATGCGATCCACGGCTCCGATGCAGATGAGACCGCTCGTTTTGAGCTGAGCTATTTTTTTGCGGGATACGAATTGGCGGACTAGCCTTAACGGGACTTGGTAGTTAGAAGGGAGCTTTCGATGCCCTTAGTCCAAATCACAATGCTGGTGGGGCGTACGACCGAGCAGAAGCGCAAACTGGCGCAACGCATCACAGATACGATGGTGGAAGAAGCTGGCGCCCGCCCGGAGGCAGTGGTCGTAACCTTTCATGAAGTTTCGAAGGAAAGCTACGCGTCCGGCGGCGTGCTATTAGCGGACAAGAGTAAGTAGCTCGTACCTTGGCACGTCGCACGGCCACCCTTATCATTCAATCAGTTCGTAAAGCTGCCCTTCCATGCGATCGCCCAGCTTGGGCAGTTCTTTCCTGGCGTACTGCAGGAAGTGCGGCGAGGAGCGGTGTGCTTCCAGGGCGGCGTCATCTTTGTACTGTTCATAGACGAAAAAGCGCCGTGTTTCGGTTTTGTGGCGATGTACCAGGTACATGAGACACCCGGGTTCTTTGCGAGATTCCTCGGTGAGCTTCCTGAAAATCGAGGCAACTTCAGCTTCGCGCCCTTGTTTGGCCATCCATGTTACAGCTAACACGACCATCGCTTTCTCCGGTTTTAATGCTTGTCCTGCGCCTGGGTCCTTGACGCCGTCAGTTCGTGCAGCTTTGCAGCAAATTCATTGACGAAAATGGTCTCCTCACGTTCCGGGCCGGTGGAAACGACGCCGATTCTCGAACCGCTTTCCCTCTCGATGAAAGTCAGATAATCACGCGCTGCCTTCGGTAACTTTTCCAACTTGGTGATCTTCTGAGTAGGAGTACGCCAGCCCGGCATATTGTGGTAGACGCATTCAATTCTTGCAAAGCCGCTGTCTTGCGGGGGTATCTCTCCGGTTTTCTTACCATTGATCTTATAGGCGACACAGACTGGGATTTCAGCAAGTTCGTCTAACACATCCAATTTTGTGACCACCAGCCAGGAAATCCCGTTAATCATGCCGGCGTAGCGAAGCAGCGGCAAGTCGATCCAGCCGCATCGCCGTGGGCGGCCCGTGACTGCTCCGAATTCATTGCCGCGGGCACGCAACATGTCTCCTCTGGCGTCCGGCGCTTCGGTCGGGAAGGGACCACTTCCAACTCGTGTGCAATAAGCTTTAGTGACGCCGATCACCGCATCAATCGCCGTTGGAGCGACTCCGGTACCGGTCGCGGCGCCGCCCGAGGTTGCACTCGAAGAGGTCACAAAGGGATAGGTCCCATGATCGATATCGAGCATCGTCCCCTGCGCTCCCTCGAACACGACCGACTCACCTTTGGCCAATGCCTGGTTCAACAACACGGCAGTATCACACACAAATGGGGCGATCTTAGCCGAAGCTGCGGCGTATTCCGTGTACATTTTGTCCGGGTCAAGCGGTTCAGAGTTGAATAGTGCATGTGCGATCATGTTCTTCTCGCGACAGGCATTTTCAATGTGAGTCTTCAATAGCTTCAGGTCCAGCAGGTCGGCGACCCGCAGGCCACGGCGACCCATTTTGTCTTCATAGGCTGGCCCAATTCCACGAGAGGTCGTGCCAATTTTCACGCGACCGGGAGCGTTCTCCGAAGCCAGTTCGATCATGCGATGATAGGGCAGAATGACGTGCGCGCGGTTACTGACAAAGAGGTTCCCGTCCACCTTAATCCCCGCCTCCCGCAGCGCAGCAACTTCCTTCAGAAATGCCATAGGATCGAACACGACCCCGTTGCCTATAACGCTAAGACGGCCAGGACGCAGCACTCCAGAGGGGACTAACTGGAGGATGAACTTCTTTCCGTTGATGATCACCGTATGGCCGGCATTGTGCCCGCCAGCGTAGCGCGCCACAATGGAGAAATTGCCGGAAAGCACGTCAACGATCTTGCCCTTGCCTTCATCGCCCCATTGGGCGCCAACGATGACCGCAGTTCTCCCTCTCGTCAAAGCCAACTCCAAAAGCAGGATTGTGCGGCTCACCCAGCCGCGCTTGCAGGGTCGCACACACTCGTTGCCCCGAAAATCAGGTCGCTGAATTACAAGGATAGGCGGAGCAGAAGTGTACTTAGAATGATACCGTGCAACAAGCGCTAAACTCAACTCCGATGCAAAGCCGGCAAAGCAACTGAGAGGACAATTTGAATGCCTGAACTTCCTGAAGTCGAAACCATCGCTCGCGGGCTGGCCAGGCGAGTAACGGGCGACGTTATTGCCTCGCTCTGGCTAGGATCGAAACCGGAGCCCTTGAAGTCTCCGAGTTCCGAAATTGTCCGAACGCTGGAGTCGGCACGCATCGCTGGCGTGCGACGTGTCGGCAAGCACATTGTCTTCGACTTGGACGCTGGCAGTGTTTCCCGGGCACCGTCGGGTGCGAAGAAAAAAATCTCTCAATCTAGTAAGGCGCGAGCGCGGAGGCTCACAAGTACCTCAAACGCTGCTCAGTGGATCGTGCACCTCGGCATGACGGGACGCATGCTTTTGTGCAAGCCCGACGATCCTGTCGAGAAGCACACCCATGCGATCGCGACGCTCGCCTCGGGACGCGAGTTGCGATTTGTGGACCCACGCCGCTTCGGGCGACTGAGCGTTGCCCATGGCTTTCAGGCCCCGGGTTCTGAGCCCCTGGAAGTTGAACTGGATAGATTTGTAAAGCTTTTTTGGCGCCGCAAGACGCCAATCAAGAGCGCTTTGCTAAATCAGAAATTACTGAGCGGGGTGGGTAATATCTATGCCGACGAAGCCCTGTTCAGGGCCGGCATCAGGCCGCGCCGTCGCGCCGCTTCACTCAGCAGGGAGAGCCTCCGGCGCCTCTACTTGGCGGTTCGCGAAGTGCTGAAAGAGGCGATCGATCTTGGCGGTTCCTCCATTTCGGATTATGTGAGTGCGGACGGGGAGGAAGGATTCTTCCAGCTTCGGCACCGTGTCTACGGCCGGGAAGCAGAGCCTTGCATGGTTTGCCGTACTCCCATCAAGCGAGTTGTCATTGCCGGACGCAGTAGTCATTATTGCCCGAAATGCCAGAACTAACTGGTTTGGTGGTTTCTTCCCCCGCCGAAAACGATTTAATAACCACTTTGCCAATCGACAAGCCAAATTCCATAGTGTTACCCTGATAGCTTTGAACTTATGCCCAATTACTCCATCGGTGTGGATCTTGGCGGTACCAACTTGCGTATTGCGGCAGTCGACCAGCAAGGGAGCCTCCTGGAAAAAATAACTCTGGGGACGCAAGTCGCCCTCGGACGGGATCAAGTCGTCAACGATATGTGCGATGCAATCCAGCGTCTGGTTGCCAAGTTTCACCACGCTGGCTCGCTGATCGGGATTGGCATCGGCGTCCCGGGGATCATCGATATGGAAACCGGCATGGTCCACGAATCGCCCAACCTGCCAGACTGGGCCGACTACCCGGTGCGATCAGAGATTGAAAGGCGGCTGGGAACACGAGTGATTCTGGAGAACGACGCCAATTCGGCAGCGCTAGGCGAAAATTGGTTAGGGGCGGCGCGCGACGTAGAGGATATGGCCATGCTTACGCTTGGCACGGGCGTCGGTGGCGGCTTGGTCCTAGGCAGACGTATTTGGCATGGCATGACCGGCATGGCCGGAGAGTTCGGCCACATTACCGTCGAACCCAATGGCCCACGCTGCGGATGCGGCAATTTAGGATGCCTGGAAGCATTGGCCTCCGCCACTGCAGTGGTGCGAATGGCCAGGGAAGCCATCGCCAGCGGAGCCGCAACCGCGCTCTCCCGCGTGGCGAATTCTAACAATGAGTTCACTTCAAAAGCGGTTTACAACCTTGCTATCCAGGGTGATGAAGAAGCCAGACGAATTTTTCGTCAGGTCGGGAGAGCTATTGGAATTGTCCTCTCGGATTTGGTGAACGCTTTGAATCTTCCGATGTATGTGATTGGGGGCGGCGTAGCCAGTGCTTGGGATGCATTTGCGCCATCGATTTTTGAAGAACTCCGGCAGCGCTGTATGGTTTACGCGGCGACCGCGCCCGAGCCTGTGAACGGGCAAGGAGCTTCTGCCCACGTGGATCCGACTCCCAGGACAAAAACTATCGTTACACGGGCATTGCTGGGGAGCGATGCCGGCCTCTTTGGAGCCGCCAGATTAGCCCTTATAAACGAGAATCAAACCTCGGCTTGCGCACCGTTGCCCGCTCGATCACGTTCTTGAACGCTCTCAGGAACATTAGATTCTGATCCGGTGTGCCGATGCTGACACGGATTGCAGTCGGAGCGCCCCATGCTCCGAGTGGCCGGACAATCACGCCTTCAACTTGCATCTGCTGTGCGAAAGAAGCGGCATCCTCGTTCAATTCGCAATATACAAAGTTTGCCCAAGTGAGAGTTACAGGAAATCCGAGTTCAGCCATGCTTTCTGCCAGCCGTTGAGCTTGTTCCGCGTTATTGCGCAGAGTCTTGTCGATATGGGCTCCATCCTCTAGCGCAGCCGTCGCCGCGGCCTGAGCGACCGACGATACCGAAAATGTAGTGCGCATACGGGCGAGATAGGCCATGAACTCAGCAGGGCCAATCCCGTATCCAACCCGCACGCCCGCCAGTCCGTGAGCTTTGGAGAATGTTCGCAGCACGACAACCTTCCTGTCCTGCTTTACGTAATCGAGTGCATGCGAATAATCCACTCCGCGTAAGTGCGCGAAATGCTTAGCAAAATCGTGGTAGGCCTCGTCCAGGATCACCACCACAGTTGCCGGGAGCTGGTCCAGGAAGTTGTCAATTTCGCGAGCGTTGACGATCGTCCCAGTCGGATTATTGGGATTGGACAGATAAATGATTCGTGTGTTGTGGTCGACGGCCGCAGCGATAGCATCCAGATCGAAACTGTTGTCACGCATTGGCACCTGGATCAGCCTGCCACCAGCCGCGCGCGTTGCGATGGGATAGATGATGAACGACCGTTCGCTGGTGATCGCATTGAGTCCCGGCGAGAGTAGAGTTCGGGCAATAATTCCCAGCAACGCGGTCGAACCCGCTGTCGGCACGATGTTGTCGAGATTGACGCCGTGGAATTCGGCGAGTTTTTGACGAAGCTGACTAACGTCATTGTCGGGATAATAGTTGGATTCCTCGAGCACGGCACGCATTGCTTCGACGGCCTTGGGCGAAGGCCCGAACGGGTTCTCGTTGGACGCCATTTTGATGCAGTCCACCTTGCTCTCCTGTTGAGCCTGACGTCGCGATTTGCCCGGCTGGTACCTACCAAGATTGCGCACATGCTCGGGAACAAGCTGGCTAAAGTCGCTCATCTCGATGTGTGGTGTTTAACCATTCCCTTCGCCGGTGCCAGCGGTGAGCGGCCGGTGCAAGTCTTGAGCCTGGCAACTTCTTCCGGTGTAAGTTTGCGGAATTCTCCTCGATCGACATCCAACTGCAGCGGGCCGTATCGAACCCGCTTTATCTTTTCTACGTGATGCCCGATCTCCTCGAACATTCGTCGAATCTGGCGGTTCTTACCTTCGGTCAGCGTGACTTCATACCAGGGGTTCGTGCTTTCCCGAACCACGCGGATCCTTGCGGGTGCAGTCCTTACTTTTCCAGCGTGCTGAGAAGGAATGGCGATGCCTTCCCGCAAGCGGCCTAACGCCTCGGGAGTGGGGTTGCCGGCAACTTTAACCAGATAAGTTTTGGGCACGTGGGACGCCGCCTTCATCAGGCGATGTGCGAGTTCGCCATCATTGGTAAGCAGCAGTAAACCTTCGCTCCCATAGTCCAATCGGCCTACCGGGTAGACTCGGGCGCCAATCCCGCGAACAAGCCCCATCACCGTGGGACGGTTTTCGGGATCCTTTACGGTCGTGACATACCCCTTGGGTTTATGCAGGAGCAGATAAATATGGCGTTCCGGCCCTCGCAACAGCTTTCCGTTTACCCGAACATGATCGCGCTCGGGATCGGCCTTGCTGCCCAGTTCGGTGACGGTTTTTCCGTTTACCGTGACTAGTCCGCCGGCGATTAGTTTTTCGGCCTTCCGGCGGGACGCAATTCCAGCGGCGGCGATGATCTTTTGCAGACGTTCAGCAGCCATGGAAGGCCGTACCAAATGGCGCAGTCATCCTGGGCGGAGTGAAACATCTATACATTTCTGACTTCCTCATCGCTCAGAATGGCAAGGATAATTATACGAACTTTGATGCATCCTGCTTCACGCGGCAGGATCGTTTTCGCCGGGCAGTTGGTGTTCGGCGGCGACGACTTCGTTTTGAGCCGGTGGCGGTTGCTCCGACTCTTGAACACTCGGTTCACCCGAAGTTTTCTCCGGCGGCGGCAATTCGCCTTCAAATGATTGCGCCACCAGCTTTTCGAACTCTTCCATGCTGGGCAACTCGCTTACATCATTCAAACCGAAGCGCAACAGAAATTCCTTGGTCGTTTTATAAAGAATAGGGCGGCCAATCACCGCTTTGCGGCCCGCAGTCGTAATCAGCTTTCGGTCCAATAAAGTGGCGATCACACCGCTGGCATCCACGCCGCGGATCTCACTGATCTCCGGAACTGTTACCGGCTGTTTATATGCGATGACCGCCAAAGTCTCCAGCGCCGGCAGCGACAAGCGAATAGGAGGCTTCAGACTTTTCGCGAAATCCCGCACCAGGTCGTGCTGTTCGGGTTTGGTGGACATGCGATATCCGCCAGCCACCTGACGAATTTCGATGCCATGCTCGGGCGCATAATAATCGCGGATGAGTTCTTCCAGCGCGGCGCGAACGCGCACCTGCATGTCGGTGTTGTTCGCCGCGCCTTCGTTGATCACGGACTCTCTCACCAGTCCGATCAGTTGATCCAGCGTGACCGGCGTCTCGGCGGCGTAAATAATAGCTTCAAGTTTCGCTTTAAGGCTCATTTCCTACCCATTGTCGTAATTTTACTTCCAATCGTCGCGTACAGCCGCTTCCTGCCTCATGACGGCGTCAAATCCCACGTGCTTGCGAACCAAAATCTCGCCGAAAAGGCGGTCCTGACGCAGTTGAATGGCTTGCAACCGCACCAGTTCCAGCAATGCCAAAAACGTGCAAACCAGCGTCTGACGAGAGTCGATATTACGCAGCAATTGCTTTAACCTGATCGGCCTGTCCTCGAGCGCGAGCCGCCTTCTCAAATAATCGATCATCTGCCCAACCGTGACCCGGTCCTCATCGATTTCGATCATCGGCCGGTTGCGGGCGCGATCCAGAATTTCCTGAAACGTCTTTACCAGATCCATGACATCGGCGGCGATCTCAGGTTCAGTCCCTTCCACGTCCATGAAGTCCTTGATCGCCGGATTGGATCGCACCGCCTCTTCGATCTGCTGCTTCTGCATCAGCATTTGCGCTGCAGACCTGAATTTTTCGTGCTCGATCAGGCGATTCACCAGTTCCGTGCGCGGATCTTCCAGTTCCTCCGAAGTTACCGCCGGATCGCGCGGCAATAGCATTTTCGATTTGATGTGGATGAGCACAGCAGCCATATAGACGAATTCGGCGGCTACGTTCACATCGAGTTCGCGCAGTCTTTCCACATAGGCCAGATATTGCGCGGTGATCTTGGCAATCGGGATGTCGTAAATGTCGATGTCCTGCTTGCGAATCAGATCAAGCAGCAGGTCGAGCGGGCCTTCGTAAATCGCGCCCACCGAAACTGCAAAAGGGAAGTCGTTTTCCTGAGCGGAGACCGGAACCGGCTGGCTTTGCACGAATGCTCCACTTGTCCCGTCCTTCAGCTTCACATCGCCGGGCATCGCACCTGGTCTCGCATCAGTTAGTTTGCGGCTGGAAATTGCGGTGGCGCGTCTTATCGGGCCATCCCCATCGCCTCGCGCACTTCCCGCATGGTATTGTCAGCGACCTTGCTCGCTTTGGCCGAACCTGCCTCTAGAATATCCCATGCCAGGCGCGGATTGTCTTCGTATTTCTTGCGCCGTTCCTGCATGGGATTCAGGATACTAACTAAGGCATCAGCAGCCCAGCCTTTGCATTCGATGCACCCAATACCCGCAGAGCGGCAGCCTGCGTTTACCCTAGCGATGGTCTCGGCGCGACTGAAAATTTTGTGCAAATCGCCCACTGGACAAACGTCCGGATTGCCGGGATCGCTGCGTCGAATCCGCGCTGGATCCGTGACCATGGTTTTCAATTTTTGACGCACCACCGGCTCAGGATCGGTCAACATAATGGTGTTGTTGTACGACTTCGACATCTTCCGGCCGTCTGTTCCGGGCAGCTTTGCAGCCGGAGTTAATAGCGGCTGCGGCTCTGGGAAAACGGGTTTACCCTCAAAGTTGTAGAACATGTTGAATCGCCGCGTAATCTCGCGTGTCAGTTCGATGTGGGCCACTTGATCTTCGCCGACCGGAACCACCTCGCCTTTGTAGATTAGAATGTCTGCCGCCTGAAGAACCGGATAGCCCAGAAACCCATACGTACCCAAGTCCTTGTCCTTGATGTTTTCCCGCTGTTCCTTGTACGTCGGTACGCGCTCCAGCCAGCCGAGTGGCGTGATCATTGACAGCAACAGATGTAGCTCGGCGTGCTGCGGCACGTGCGATTGAATGAACAGGGTGCTTCGTTTGGGATCGAGTCCGGCAGCCAGCCAATCGAACAACACCTCAACTGAATTCTCTTTAATTTTCGAAGTGTCGGCGTAATCGGTTGTGAGGGCATGCCAATCGACGATCACAAAGAAGCACTCATACCGGTCCTGCATGCGAACCCAGTTCTGCAGCGCGCCCACGTAGTTTCCCAAGTGCAATCTACCCGTGGGGCGCATGCCGCTGAGAACGCGTTTTAGAGGATTGGATGTGGAGGCCATCAGATTCTCATCAGGATGGCAATATAGAACAGCAGAACCGGACGGATCAGTGCCATGAGAAAGTTTCCGCCGAAGAATACCAGAGCCATCAGCCCAAACACACCCACTGTGTCGTATGCACGGCGTACGTTCTCTGAAAGGAAGTGACGTAGCACGTGGCTTCCATCCAATGGCGGAACAGGGATTAGATTGAAGACTGCGAGTAAAACGTTGATCTGGAGGAATGCGTAAAGCAGAAGGCATGCCGGAACTAGGGCGGAATTTCCGACCGCGAATCCGGTTAAAGCGCCTTGGACGATCATGCGGCCATTAGTGCTTGTGACGGCAATCGCGGCCAAAAGTATCGTCGCACCGGTCGCAACGATGAAATTGCTCACAGGTCCGGCAACTGAAGTCAAAACATCGTCCAGTACTGGATTCTTGAAGTTGCGTGGATCCACCGGGGTTGGCTTGGCCCAACCAATCACCGGAAAATGCGACCATATGGCGATCGCAGGCAAGATCACCGTTCCGAAAAGATCGATGTGTTTGATTGGGTTCAGGGTGATTCGGCCCAGCATCCTGGCTGTGGGATCTCCGCAGCGATTCGCCGTCCACGCGTGGGCAGATTCGTGCACGCTAATCGCGAACAGAAAGGCAATTATCTGGAACAGCATGTCAACGTGCTGGGGGGTCATGCGAGCTCGAACCTGATACTAACACGCGGGCTGCGGGGTGCCGCGTTGCTCCGGAGGGGGCGGTGTTTTGGGGCAACGAGCGGCGAAAAGATCCATAGTCGATCTCTTCTCGCCGTAGCGCCGTTCACATCGGCCTGAATACAAAATCTACGCTTTTACTTTCGTTCGCTCCAATGGTGATCTTCTGCATCGTCGTGCCCAGCTTTTCGTGCCACGCCTGGATGGTGTAGGTTCCCGGCGGCAGATTGTCCAAGGCAAAGCTGCCATCTTTGCCGGTCACTGCAAAAAACGGATGCTTGAAAACCGCGACATATCCTTTCATCCATGGATGAACATTGCATTTGACGGGGATAGCAATTTCGGGCCGGGCGAAGCTTTCTTCAATTCTGGAACCTGGAATCTCCGCCTTGTTCCATTCCCGGTTATTCGCTGGCAGAGGATGGATGTTGTGAGTGGTGGGGTCATCGTTGGTCACTTCAACCGGTTGGTTTGCCTGCAGAGCCAGAACGTGTGGTTCGTACATACAGCCCTTTTGTTTCATTTCCACGGGCTGGCTGGGAGGGGCGAAAGCACGATCTCCAAGACCATCAGAGACGAAAACGACAACATTTTGCAAATCCCCTTTGGAGTCAGTCATGAAGTCCTGAGTCAGAACCGGGGAAGGATGCTGTTTCGCGCAACCTGGGTCAGCCGCCATATTGATCGCTGTGGCTTTGGGAACTGTGCCGTCGAATTTTACCGTGCCTCTCACGCTAGAACCGCTAAGGAGAGACGCGGAAGTGCCCCCTGCATTAACGGCTTGGCGGCCTGTAAGCAAAAAGGTGAATGTCAAAGCTGCCATTGAAATGAAGCCTGTTGTTTTCATACGACTTTCAGCGCCAAAGGGCGCTCTTCTACTCCTTGTGTAAATTCCGGAATCCTGTTTTTTCACTCCGGATGAATTCAGGCTAAGGAATCGAACCGGAGCCGTTGTCATGCTGAAGTAATTGATGGGTCATTTCGGCGTCATTTTTCTGTCTTGGATTTGCAAACAGGAAGAAACGCAGACGGACAAGCGGAAAGAGATCAACAGTACAGCAGAATTAGCTGGGTCTGAGCGCCAGCCTTGAGAAGCTCAGCGCATGAAAAATATATTTCTGTGCCGCCCGCGATCACCGGCACGACTACCGCTCCCGAGCGCCCGATCACAGCGTATAATCGAGGTGATTCCAAAGACCAAAGGCGGTGCGGGTTATGAGTTCCGGCAATGGGTCCGGTAAGAGCGGAAACGGAAACGCGGTGCCTCGGCCGCGGGCAGAGTGGGTTGCAGCGCGTAAGTCGCAAAACACCGATGGGAACTTCTCGCAAATGTACTACGCTCGCAAAGGCACGATAACGGAGGAAATGGAGTTTGTGGCGCAGCGCGAGAAGCTTTCGCCGGAGATCGTGCGCGACGAAGTAGCCCGCGGGCGCATGATTATTCCTGCCAATATCAATCATCCCGAACTGGAGCCGATGTGTATCGGCGTCGCGTCGCTGTGCAAGATTAACGCCAACATCGGCAATTCCGCGGTTACTTCTAATATCGATGAGGAACTCAAGAAGTTGCACACCTCCGTACACTATGGCGCCGACACCGTGATGGACCTTTCTACCGGCGGCAACATTCATGAAATTCGTGAGGCCATTCTCCGGCATTCCCCGGTGCCGATTGGCACAGTACCCATTTATGAAGCCATTTCACGTGTAAGGCGGGTTGAGGATCTCAACGCTAATGTCATGCTGGAGGTCATTGAAGAACAGGCCGAGCAGGGCGTTGACTACATGACGATCCATGCGGGTGTGCTGATCCAGTATCTGCCAATGGTGTCCAAACGGATCACCGGAATCGTGAGTCGCGGCGGTGCAATTTTGGCGCAGTGGATGGCGCATCATCACAAGCAGAATTTCCTTTACGATCGCTTCGAGGACATTTGCAATATCTTCATGAAGCATGACGTTTCGTTCTCGCTGGGCGACGGCCTGCGTCCTGGCTGCATTGCCGATGCGAGCGACGAAGCGCAATTCGCGGAATTGAAGACACTGGGTGAACTGACAAAGATTGCCTGGAATTACGACGTGCAAGTGATGATCGAAGGTCCCGGGCACATTCCGCTCGACAAGATCAAGGAGCAAGTCGATAAAGAAAAAGAAATGTGCTTCGAAGCACCGTTCTATACGCTCGGGCCGCTGGTCACAGATATCGCTCCCGGTTACGACCACATTACTTCAGCTATCGGCGCGGCGATGATCGGCTGGCACGGCGCCGCTATGCTCTGCTACGTCACTCCTAAAGAACATCTGGGATTACCCAACGAGCAGGACGTTAAAGACGGAATCATCGCTTATAAAATCGCCGCTCACGCCGCTGATATCGCTCGCCATCGTCCAGGTGCGCAGGACCGTGATGATGCGCTGAGCTACGCCCGCTACAAATTCGATTGGGAGAAGCAATTCGCGCTCTCGCTCGATCCTGAGACGGCGCGCTCCATGCACGATGAAACCCTGCCTGACGATTACTACAAGGAGGCAGCCTTCTGCTCTATGTGCGGCCCGAAATTCTGCTCGATGAATTATTCCAGCAAGGTGGACGAGTACAACAGGGAAGTCCACGGCCTGGAAAAGAAGGACTACTCGGGATTGATGGAAAAGCTGGTGACACTCAAATAGTAATCACTTGAAGCGGTCAGTTCGCCCGAACAACTTAACTTAATGCCCGGTGCCAAGAACCTTGGCTCCGCAGTTTAGCGCCGCAGCAAGCGCTGTGACCTGCTGCCGAGTGCGGGTGAGATCGCGTTTATCAATCGCCTCGTTAATTCCAGGAATGACCACCGCAGCGTACCCGGTGTACTGCCCGGGAGCGTACACCGCATGACGAAACCATGGCCGGTCAGGCAAACCATCTGGCATGAGGAGCGCGCGCTCCGTGCGGATTAGAATGAGGTTCAGCTTGTCCGCATCCGATGGCGGATGGGTTTGGCGTTGCAATATTTTTGCGCCGGCCTGCGCAAAATGGTTAGCCGCGCGGGTAAGCTCTTCAAAGTTCACTCCACGAACGCCGAACTGAGTCTCAGACTTCTTTTTCGCCGCAGCAACGTAGGCTGCCACTTCCTTGCCATACTCCTGATAATCGAACGGCAGGACGTCCGCATCCGCCATGCGAAGGATCTCCAGTCCGAAGACCCGCGCCATTTGCTGTTCGTATACAAAGTCGGGATCGGCGAATTTCTTGAACCAATTGAAATCGTCAAATGCTGAGTGGTATACGCCGTATGAACCTGTCGAACTCATGTCGGTTGCTGGCACGCCCAAATGCTGCAGAAAAACTGTGTAGTCGGACCCGCTTCCTAGGTCCCCCACCGGCACATCGGACTCGAAGCCAGCGGCCGGAATCCGCCTGCTGCCGCCGATCGCTTCGGTAGGCTCCTGCCAGGCGCCGTCTCCGGGGTGGCTTGCGTGCTGCCAATCTTCATAAACGGTGCTTCCGCTAGGGCTGGGCACCGCCTTCGTGATTTCTCGCAGAAACTTCTTAAGGCTGGGAACTGAAGATGCTCCGAACTTTGGACCAGATACCGCAACGTCCATGTTGAAATAAGCAGCAGCGTTGGCCAATTCACTCTCGTGCTGTTCGCCCCACTCGGTGGAACCTATTAAACCCTCTTCCTCGCCGTCCCAACTGGCGAACACAATCGTGCGCTTTGGTCTCCAGCCCGATTTCAGGAGCTCGCCAATGCCGCGGACTGACTCCAACATGGCCGCTGTACCGCTACTGGGATCGACCGCGCCGTAGACCCAGGCGTCTCGGTGGTTGCCCGCAACAACCCACTGCTCCGGTGATTCCGTGCCCCGTATACGGCCGGTGACATCCCAGATGGCCCGGAACTGGTAGTCCTGCTTGAGGTGCATCCTTACCTTCACCGGCCCCGGCCCGGTGTGGTAGGTGAACGGCAAGGAACCCTGCCAATCCCTTGGCGAAACCGGCCCCGCTAAGTGTTCGAGAATCGGCCACGCGTCGGTGTAAGAAAGCGGTGTTGTGGGAATTTTGGGAAGCTGCGCCGAGTGCTCCGGCGCAATACGTCCTTCATCGCCTAGTGAAGGCAGGGACGCGATTCCCGGGGTGGTTGGATCGCCAGGGAATTCGAACATATAACCGATGGAGCCCCGCTGCACTCCGGTGTCCGGCCGCCAAGGCCCTTTGGGATATTTGTCACCGCGCCACCACCCGTCGTCGGCTGGATCAGAGTAAATGATCAATCCTGCTGCCTCATGTTGTTCGGCGAGGAAGGCTTTTACGCCGCGAAAATTTTCTCCGTAGCGAACAAGTACGATCTTGCCTTTCACATCTACTTTCAACTGTTTTAGTCTGTCGAAATCCTGTGGTGAACCGTAATTCGCATACACCACTTCGGCTTCTGCGTCCCCGGATGGTGACATAGCACAGTAAGGCATAACCACCCTGGGATCATCGCCAGCCGGGTCACCTTCGACATGCTCACGAGTGGGGCCATGCATGTGTACCCCTTCTGGAGCGGTGACATCTACGGATATCTCCCTCGGATAATTCATCCAGACTCGGTATTCGATTTCTTCCGTTTCGAGTCCGGCATCGCGGAATTTAGCAGCGACGTAAGCTGCCGTGGCTTTGTCTTCGGAAGAGCCGGCAATATGTGGCGCTTGCGTCAGAATTCGCAGGTGCTTTTCTGCCTGTTTCGGATCCGGCACCGCCAGAAAACGGCTTTCGAGTGCAGATTCTACATTCGAATCGCGAAAACCGAAGATGGCGGGCGATCCATTGGGAACGGAAGACGATTCTCCATGGTCGCTTACGACGGTAGCCAGCAGAAAAATAGCGAGGAAAAAGATAGCTGCAATCTTCATTGAATTCCCAGTCGAGCCATCAACCACACGTCAAACCTGGGCAAATTTCATAGTAGCGCAAGCGACCGCCAGCGCGCAGGTGCGTGCCAATGCCTAATGAAGCTAAACTGTCCTTGTGGTCAACAACGCCACCCAGCGATTTTCCTCCCGTGTCGATCATTACATGCAGTACCGCCCAGGCTATCCGCCGGAGGTGCTGACGCTGCTAAAGGCGGAATGCGGTCTTACACGCGACTCTATCATCGCCGACGTTGCATCGGGGACCGGGATCTTCACGCGACTGTTGCTGGAAAACGGGAATCGCGTCTTCGGGGTCGAGCCTAACGCAGAAATGCGTGACGCAGGGCAGCGATTTCTAGCGGGATATTCCAACTTCACCGGTGTTGCGGGAAGCGCCGAAGCTAGCACGCTGCCAGCGCGAAGCGTGGATATCGTTACCGCAGCACAGGCGGCACACTGGTTCGACCGGCCAAAGGCTCGACTGGAGTTCATTCGCATCCTGAAAGCAGGCGGTTGGACGGTGTTGCTGTGGAATGAGCGAAAAACCGATGGCTCAGCTTTTCTCCGCGATTATGAGCAACTTTTGCTAACTTATGGAACCGATTATCGGGAAGTACGGCATGAGCGCACCACGGCAGAGATTGCCGACTTCTTTGCGCCTTCAAAATACGAATCGCGAAGCTTTGCCATGCGCCAGGACTTGGATTATCCATCGCTCGAAGGGCGACTGCTCTCGTCGTCGTACACACCCGAACCGGGGCACCCCGGCTATGCACCGATGTTGGCGCGCTTGCGCCGAATCTTCCACTCGCATCAGGTGAACGGATGCGTCTCACTTGAATATGACACTCGGGTATTCTACGGGCAACTCGCCTGACTTCGCCGGTGTCGCCCTCTGTCAAGCTAAGGCTAAACTGGAGACAAGAGCACAAGCACATACTGATTCATTCACGGAGCGCCAAATGCCCGACGAAAAATCATTTCACATGACTCCTGAGCAATTCCGCCGAAATGGTCACGCGGTCGTGGACTGGATTGCGGATTACTATTCCCGGATCGAATCCTATCCTGTCCTCTCCCGAGCCGAGCCGGGGCAAGTCCGAGCCGCACTACCGCAACGTCCTCCGTCCAAAGGCGAGTCTTTCGAAGCTATGCTGGCAGATATTGAGAAAGTGGTCGTACCTGGGATCACTCACTGGCAATCGCCGAACTTTTATGCTTTTTTCCCGTGCAATGCTTCCGGGCCTGCAATTCTCGGAGACTTGCTGTCTTCCGGATTAGGCGTGCAAGGCATGCTTTGGGCCACCAGTCCTGCCTGCACTGAACTGGAAACCCATGTTCTGGATTGGTTGGTTGGAATGCTTGGGCTGCCAGAGAAATTTCTCTCCAGCAGTGTGGGCGGCGGCGTCATCCAGGACACCGCTTCTAGTGCCTCGTTGTGTGCGCTGCTGGCTGCACGCGAACGGGCCACAGACTTTGCTGTTAATCGCCGCGGCTTGGATGGGAAACTGGTGGCTTATACATCGGCTCAGGCGCATTCCTCGATTGAAAAAGACGTCCAGATCGCCGGTCTTGGCCGTGACCATTTGCGATTAATTGAGGTAGACGAAAAGTTCGCAATGCGCCCTGACTCACTTGCTCGCCAAATTGAGCACGATCGCCGGGCTGGTCTGAAACCCTGCTTCGTCGCCGCGACTGTGGGCACGACCTCTTCAAATGCGATTGATCCCGTTGCTGACATCGGCCAAATTTGCCGGGAAAACGATCTGTGGCTTCACGTGGACGCCGCCATGTCCGGTACTGCGGCTCTCTGCCCTGAGTATCGCTACACTAACAACGGCCTGGAGTTTGCTGACAGTTACTGTTTCAATCCGCATAAATGGATGTTCACGAATTTCGATTGCGATTGTTTCTGGGTGGCTGATCGCGCGGTGCTCATCCGGACTCTCAGTGTTCAACCGGAATATCTCAAGAACAAGGCCACAGAATCGGGTGCGGTTTTCGATTATCGTGACTGGCATATTCCACTTGGGCGCCGTTTCCGTTCATTGAAGCTATGGTTCGTGATTCGCCACTACGGAATTGAAGGCCTGCAGCATCACATACGGCGACATGTGCAGCTCGCGCAGGAGTTCGCGAACTGGGTGAAGGAAGACAGCCGGTTTGAACTGGCTGCCCCCGTACCACTCAACCTTGTGTGCTTCCGGTACAAAGGTGGAGACGCGGCCAATCAGGCGCTCATGGATCGTCTGAATCGCAGCGGTGATTTGTATTTGACACATACGAAACTGAACGATCGGTTGACACTGCGATTCTGCGTGGGGCAGACGAACACGGAAGCGCGGCATGTGCGCCGAGCTTGGCAAAGAATTCAGCAGGAGGCGAATGCGCTGCTCCCCAGCAAAAGTGCCTAGCGGCCTATTATGCGAAACGCGAAATTGCGAGTTGAGTTTGCTATTGTTTGGGTTTTCCACCCGGAGCTGGCGCTGTCTCAGGTTTCAAGGCACCAGAATTCGCAGGTGCGGAGGCATTGACGCCGAAATCCCAGACAAAAGTGTTCATACCCTCATTGCCTAGTAGCTCGACAACGGCATATTCGCCCGGTTCCAACGGGTCAACAGGTGTGAGCTTAATCCAGCCTCCCGTCAGATGCTGTGAAGTGGTCGGCAGCAGGTTTTGCTGCTGGCTGACTTTCCCAGTCACGCTGACCTTGATGTCGCCAACAATGCGTTTCCCGTTTTTGGGCTTCGCACGGACGATATGAAATCTGTCCCACGGTTGCTGCGGCTGTTCCGGTTGCTGAGGTTGTTCCAGTGTGCCGGCCGGATTCTGCGGTTGCTCGAGGTTGATGTAGATGGAGGGCAGAGTGGCGTGGGCCTGGACGGCAGCGTGCAATCCCTCCAATTCAATTGTTTGCTTGCTGCTGGCAATGGGATTGACTGTGGCCCGCAGTACGTTCCCCTTCCGATTGCGATTAAGTTCGCCACTGTTCTGTAGCAGCTCTACCAGTTGTGGCTGGCTTCGGTATGTGTCCAGGAGCATTACCGACCCGTCTTCGGGCAAATGCAATCCGGGGGCGACGAGGGGAGTCCGGGCTTCCTCGGCTGCACGCTCGGCTGCAATTTCCTTATCCAGTTCCACTGCCTCTGGACTTGGAACCCCGGCGGCACGGTCCTTCTCGTATTTGTCGGTTGCTGCCCAATCGACCAGCGAATAGGGCAACTCTTCCCATTCGTTGCGCTCCGCACTCAGATAGCGCACGCGATCGCCTTTCACCTCCCACTGGGTCGCGAGTTGGTAGGAGCCATCTTTGAGGATCAGGCGTTTCGCAAGCTGCTGGCTGTGTGCGGGCCCGGACAGGAGCAGCAAGGCCGCCAGCATTATGCACAGATGGTGCCTGTTATTTGAACTCACAGATACATTCAGTCTAGACGTTTCACGCGCGGCCTTCCAGAAGCGAGCCGGCTGGATTTTGCTTGGCACACTTGGCGTCCGCGGCCCTGAAGGTCGATCGCTTGACGGCGTCCCTATAATATGAATATGAACTCATATTCGTATATAAGAACAGTTGTCATCGTTGGCTTGCTTTTGTGGATCGCCGGAACGGTTGTTATTCGGCTGGAAGGGCAACACATACTCCGCACAGACAAACCCCATGTCATCTTGCTGCTCTATTTGGTTAGTTTTGTCGTGATGGGCCTGCTGGTGCGGCGGATATTGCACGGTCTCGGGGTTGAGAAAGCGTCGTGGCCTGCGGCAGCTACTCTCCTGATGCTTCCGACTCTGATTCTGGATCCTTTCTCGTGCCTTTTCTTCGGAGCGGTATTTCCCAATCTCGACCCTGGCGCGGCCGGTGCATTCGGCGGCTGGATGTTGATCTTTTGTGGCGGGGCAGTAGCGGGCGTGTGGGTCAAGCGGTGAGAAAGCTGCAGAACACGGGCGAGCGCCCGCACTTGCTGGACTGTGAAGACTTATTGCCTGAGCCGCGCCAAAAACGCAGTCAGGCGAAGCGGGCTCGATTGAAGCTGGCGGCCCTCGCGCTGTTCGCCGAAAAGGGTTATGAGGGCACATCGGTCGACGACATCGTACGCCGCGCAAATGTTGCCATGGGGAGCTTTTATCAGCATTATCGTTCCAAACGGCAGCTGCTGCTGGCACTGATGGAGGAGTTACTCGAACACCTGAGCAGACTTCAGCTTCGTCCTAAGGACACGACTGACCTTAAGTCGGGATTGCGTGAATTTCTGGCCCGCGCCTTTTCCACCGATTTGCGCTATTTGGGCGCATACCGCGCCTGGCAAGAAGTTGCGCTATCTGATTCCGAGTTGGCGGAGAAACAGAAGCAAATCCACGAGTGGACGTCGGCACGGGTGCTGGCCTTTTTCCGTGCTTTGCAGCAACTGCCGGGGGCACGGTCCGGCGTTGACGTTGCCTCTTTGGCGCGGGTTATGGATAGTTTTTTCTGGAACCTGCTTTCCCAGGCTCCGCGCCTCTCATCCACGGAATTGAAGGAGTGGATCAGCGCGGCGACTCACTTGATTTATCACGCGCTGTTCAGGGATGACCAGCAAAGGGGAATTAGGGATTGAAGGGCGCTCCAGAATCGCAGTTCCATTCCGACCAGAACTCTGGCATAATTGATCGTGCACCCATCCTGCACAACATTCCAAACACAATTTAGAGCGAGGAAGCGATGTCGGCAAAGTACATCTTTGTGACTGGGGGCGTGGTGTCATCACTGGGCAAAGGCCTGGCCGCGGCTTCGATTGGCTGCCTGTTGGAGAGCCGGGGCCTGAAAGTCAACATCATGAAGTTTGACCCCTATCTCAACGTGGATCCTGGCACCATGTCGCCTTTCCAGCACGGGGAGGTGTTTGTCACCGACGACGGGGCCGAGACTGACCTCGACCTGGGACACTACGAACGCTTCACTCATGCCAAACTTTCCCGCGACAACAACTGGACCACCGGTCGAATCTACGAGCAGATCATTGCCAAGGAACGGCGCGGAGACTATCTGGGAAAGACTGTGCAGGTCATTCCTCACGTCACCAATGAAATTAAGAGCGCGATGAAAAAGGTAGCGCAGGATGTAGACGTGTGCATTGTGGAAATTGGCGGGACAGTGGGCGATATCGAGTCGTTGCCGTTTATGGAGGCCATTCGCCAAATGCGTCAGGAACTAGGCCGCGAGCACACACTCTTCGTGCACGTGACGTTGGTACCGTTTATTGCAGCCGCTCAGGAGCTCAAGACCAAGCCGACCCAGCACTCCGTCAAGGAATTGTTGAGCATTGGAATCCAGCCCGACATCCTGTTGTGCCGCACGGATCGCTTCCTTTCGAAAGAGATTAAATCGAAGATCGCGCTGTTCTGTAACGTGGAGGAGGAAGCCGTCATCACCGCGAAGGATGTCGCCTCCATCTACGAGGTTCCTCTGGTGTTTTCTCACGAGGGTGTGGATACCCTGGTCCTGAAATACCTGCGGCTCGAGGCGAAGCAGCGCGACTTAAAAGAATGGGAAGAAATCGTGCGTCGTGTCTATAACCCGAAGGCAGAAGTCGTGATCGGGATTGTCGGCAAATATGTCGAATACGAAGATTCCTATAAGTCGTTGAAAGAGGCGCTGGTTCATGGAGCGTTGGCGCACAATCTAAAGCTGCAGTTGAATTGGATCGAAGCGGAGGGACTGGAGGGTGGCAGCCGGGCATGCGAGGAGCAACTACGGGATTATGACGGCATTTTGGTACCAGGTGGCTTCGGCAAGCGTGGTATCGACGGCATGCTGAACGCCATTCGTTACGCGCGCGAGAATAAAGTGCCCTACTTCGGAATCTGTCTGGGAATGCAAACCGCTTGCGTCGAGTTTGCGCGCAACGTATGCGGCCTGGCAGACGCGAACTCCAGCGAGTTTGACCCAGCCACACCACATCGCGTGATTTACAAGCTGCGCGAGTTGCGCGGTGTGGAAGAGCTTGGCGGTACCATGAGACTCGGAGCCTGGACCTGCAAGATTGAACCGGGGACTTTGGCCCACAGAATCTATGGTCAGCTGGAAATTAGCGAGCGTCACCGGCACCGCTATGAATTCAATCGCGAATATGAGGCGCCGCTGACTGCCGGCGGTCTGAAAATTTCGGGTTCAACTCCCGATGGCACGTATGTCGAAATCGTGGAATTGCCCGACCACCCGCACTTTATTGGTTGCCAATTCCATCCGGAGTTCAAGTCCAAACCGTTAGAGCCGCACCCCATGTTCAAGTCATTTATTGGCGCCTCTTACGAGTACCGCCTCAAGAGGCGCGCGGACGAAGCCGCGGCGGAGATTGAGATGTTTCACCGGCCACAAAAAGTTACCAGCCGATGATGGAGTTTCAAGTTTCAGGTTTCTGGGTTTCGAGATTCAACCTCCAATCCATAATCCTGAAACTTGAAACGTAGAACTCGAAACGTGTCACTCTCGTTTCAAATCGAAGGCATTCACATTGGTTCTGGGGATCTGTTCCTCATCGCCGGTCCCTGTGTGATTGAGAGCGAAGAGCACGCCATTCGCATGGCGGAGATCATTAAGGGGGTTACCCGGTCCCTAAACTTTCCATTTATTTTCAAAGCCTCTTACGACAAGGCTAACCGCACTTCGCTCCGCAGTTTTCGAGGGCCGGGTCTGACCGAAGGTCTGCGCATTCTCAATAAAGTGAAGACCGAGGTTCACGTGCCCGTGCTCACCGATGTGCACGAAACGGTAGACGTGCCCAAGGTTGCGGAAGTAGCTGACATCCTGCAAATTCCAGCATTTCTGTGTCGCCAGACCGATCTGGTGGTAGCTGCTGCCATGAGCGAGCGTCCCGTCAACATCAAGAAAGGCCAGTTCGTCTCACCTTGGGATATGAAACACGCGGTCGACAAATGCCGCAGTGCCGGTAACGACAGGGTCTTCGTCACCGAGCGCGGCTCCAGCTTCGGGTACAACAACCTGGTGGTGGACATGCGTTCCCTGGCCATCATGCGCAAGTTTGCGCCCGTGGTCTTCGACGCGACTCACTCGGTTCAATTGCCCTCCGCGTCGCATGGCGATGACGATCAACCAGCCGTCAGCGGCGGACAGCCCGAATTTATCCCTGTGTTAGCACGGGCAGCAGCGGCGGCCGGGGTGGATGGCATATTTCTTGAAGTCCATGACAATCCTAAGCAGGCGATGTCCGACGCCGCAAACGCGCTGGAATCAACCAAATTGCGCGGGGTGTTGAAAGAATTGCTGACAGTGCACAAAGCAATTGAGAATGCACACCTAACGCCGTAACTGGCTGTAGAAGCAGCGGTGGGCTGAATCTGCTACTATCCGGATTCATCTAAGGCAATCACGTAAGTCGCGCATGCATTTCTTCGTCACCATCATCGGCACGGTGCTGATTCTGGCAGTGCTGCTTGATGCCTTCGAAACCGTCGTGTTGCCGCGCCGGGTGCAACGACACTTCCGCATTAGTGCCTGGTTTTATCGAAACTCATGGAGGCGATGGCGCGCGATTACACCTCACTTTCAGTCCCCTGGCCGCCGCGAAAACGTTCTTGGTTATTTTGGGCCACTGTCGCTGATTTTCCTGCTCGTGCTGTGGGCGATCGGCCTGATTTTCGGCTTTGCTCTGCTGCAATACGGTGCCGGTGAGCATGTCCAGCTGAGTAATGAGCCGATCACTTTCTGGCGTTTGATTTACCACAGCGGCGAAACCTTTTTTACTCTGGGCTACGGGGACATTGTTCCCACTTCGACGCTTTCGCGTGCCCTGGCGGTGATAGAAGCCGGAATGGGGTTCGGCTTTCTTGGCACTGTGATCGGTTATCTGCCGACGATCTATTCTTCCTTTTCGCGCCGCGAGCTGCAGATTTCTCTGCTCGACGTTTATGCCGGTTCGCCACCCACGGCTGCCGAGCTCCTCGCCAGGTTAGGAAATTCTCCGCAGCAGAGACTTCTGGACCAGGTTTTTCGCGATTGGGAGCGCTGGGCTGGCGAAGTCCTGGAGAGCCACATCTCCTATGTACCGCTGGTTTTTTTTCGTTCCCAGCACGTCAATCAATCCTGGCTGGGGGCTTTAACTGCAGTTCTGGATTCGACCGCACTGGTGATCGCCGGCGTTGACGGCCTGCGCGTGGAGCAGGCTAAGGTTACCTTTGCCATGGCCCGGCATGCCGTGGTGGACTTAGCCCAGGTTGTGAATGCGCAGTATGACAGAACCTCTACTGACCGCCTCCCAACGCAACAATTGTCGCAACTTCGGCAAAGTCTTTCCCAACGAGGATTGCAGCTGAAGGAGGGACCAGAATTTGAGGAGAAGCTGGCATCTTTGCGAGCAATGTACGAACCGTATGCCCAGGCATTGGCACGAACCCTGCTAATTTCGTTGCCGCCATGGTTCTATGAAGAACGCCGCAAAGACAATTGGCAGACCGGCCCGTGGGACCGCTTGGTCCAATCGAGGGGTCTCGCCGAACTGGGGCAAAGAGCCGAATTGAAACAACGCCTGGACGAGCATTTCTGATAGATTCCGGGCGATTGGGGACGTCCCTTGCTCCGTCCCCAAAGGCCCTTCTCGACACGTGCTAACATCCTTATTCTTCATGAAACATGTTGGAGAAGACGTGGTACGCATCGAGGCGGATGCGTTGAGCGCGCTCGCTGATCGTATTGCCGGCCCTATGGCTAAGGCCTTCGATCGGACGGTAGGAATCATGTATAGCTGTAGCGGCCGAGTCGTGGTTACGGGCATGGGAAAGAGCGGCATTATTGCCCGTAAGATCGCTGCCACGCTGAATTCTACGGGTACCCCGGCGCTGTTCATGCATCCGGTCGAAGCCGTGCACGGCGATTTGGGAATGGTAGTGCGTGGCGATGTAGTGCTGGCGCTATCCGCAAGCGGCGAAACCGAAGAAATCCTTCGTCTGCTAGCGACCTTGAAGCGCTTGCAGGTTCCGCTTATTGCCATGACATCTGACGAGGTATCCGCGCGCGAGGGCATACAACCGTCTACACTGGCCGCGGCCGCCGAGGTTGCTCTTGATTGCTCTGTAGCGAAGGAAGCCTGTTCCTTGGGCCTGGCCCCCACCGCTTCGACAACTACGATGCTGGCCCTGGGTGATGCCCTGGCCATGGCATTGGCGGAAAAACGTGGATTCAAAGAAGAAGATTTTGCCAATCTGCATCCGGGCGGAAAATTGGGCAAGCGGCTGGCGCGAGTTGAATCGCTCATGCACTCGGGCGATATGATTCCCAAGGTCACGCCGCACACCAGAATGCCGGACGTGATCTACGAGATGTCGCGCAAGAAGCTGGGTGTCACAACGGTTGTGGAGGGCGAAAGGCTGGTAGGCATTATCAGTGATGGCGATCTGCGGCGGTTGTTGGAAAGGCGGGGGAAAGACGCGCTCGATCTAACCGCCGGTGAGTGCATGACGCGCGATCCCAAGACCATTTCCGGCCGCGAGTTCGCCGCGACGGCTCTTGCTCTGATGGAAGAAAAGAAGATCACTTCATTGGCCGTGGTCGACGAGAATAAAAAACTTCAGGGGATCGTCCACCTCCATGATTTGTGGGGAACAGAGATGATGTGATCGGCGTCTTTCAACGCGGACTCTGATCTCGCTGCGCCAAGAATCTGTTCTGGCAGTCTTTGGCAGTCGATAGCAAGTCACTGAACTCAGGGGTTCCCCGGAGTTTCTTGAGCAACGGATCGGTTTGCAGGGCGGTGTAGGCGCAATAATTCTGCTTAACAGCGCTTCTCAGCAAGCGAGCGGCGGCGTCCTGATGACCGCAGTACGACAGAAGATCGCCGACGAAATACCGAGGCTCAGCATCCACTCCCGCAAGTGCCGCCGCTTCGCTCTTTTTCGCGGTTTCGCTTAACTGGAATGTCTGCTGAGAGTCAAGACAAGCTAGAAGCAGATCACGCCCCAGTAGAGGACGCTCTGATGTTCTCTGTATCATTTGGCGTGCCTCGTTGAGTTTGCCTTGCTCCAAAAGAATAAAAGCTGTCGTCCTGCCTGCCCAGTCCGTACCTGCATCGAGACGGACGAACTCCAATGCCCTCTCTGGCTGCCCTAATTGCATGAAGGCCCAGGAGCAGGAGCGGAAAAGGCTGTTCCGATCCAAGGCGAGCGCTATGTCACACTCCCGCACCGATTCGTCCAACAATCCGGCATAACGCAGGACATAGGCCAAGGAGAAATGGGCCGTCGCGTTTTTCGGGAGGCGCTTAACTAAGGCTGACGCTTGCGCGTACGCTTGTCCAATGTCTCCAGGGTCCATGTGGTTCGTGATTAGCTGTGCAGAGGCAGTAATCAGGTTCGGATCCAGCGCCAGTGCGCGTTCCAGAGCCGAGTCGGAACGCTTGAGCATTGGTTCCCCACCCCCGCCATATTCACTATCGTAGTAATAGCGCAACCCCAGAGCCTCCCAAGCAGGCGCATAGCTGGGGTCAATCCCAACCGCACGCTCTAGCATCGCGATCGCGTCCTTGTTGGGAACAACATCACGTGCGACGGCGATGCTGCGCAGATATAGGTCGTAGGCCTCCTCACTCTGAGGTCGAGTCCCCGCCTCTCCAGCAGCCGATAATCCTCCAAGCACGGGTACAAGCCCTTGCCGAACTCTCGCCGTGATTTGTTCCCGCATCGCAATCTTGTCTGACGCAGCAACATTGAGGGTTTCTCGCCAAATACTGCGGTCATTGGGGACATCAACCGCTTCCAACGTAACCTCCAACTGATTGCCTTCCGTGAGATAGTGTCCGGTTACAATCGTGGTCACCCCCATCTCCCGACCCGCCTGTTGCAAATCCAAGTTCGGGCCGTTGTACTTGCTCGTGGAGGCAAATGGACGGATCGAGAACGACGGCACATAGCTCAGCGTGTTCGCAATTTCATCGGGCAAGGCGAGCCGCAGAAAATCCGTATCCTTATCGGATCCCGCATTCTGAAACGGCAGAACTGCAATCGCCTTCGAGCTTACAGAATTGAGTGATGAAGCGGGGGTGTGCCTAGACTGCCAGAGGAAGAATCCGATCACAATTAAAGCGACAGCCCCAATGGCAGACGCTGCGATCCATTGCAGCCATCTTTTGCGAGGAAGAGCCACTTGAGTCAAACGGGCCGACTTACCCGAGTCCGTATCTCGTTTCAGCCGTTGCAGGTCGGCTCGCATCTCCGCCGCGCTCTGGTACCGCAGATTGCGGTCTTTCTCCAGAGCCTTCCTAATGATTTGTTCCAGTTCCGACGGCAGGTCGGGATTTAACCGCACAGCGGACGTGGGCGTCGCGTCCAGAATCGCCTTGAAAACCACTCCTGAGCTTTCTCCACGGAATGGCAATGTTCCCGTCGCCATTTCGTACAGGACTGCACCAAAGGAGAACAAATCCGTTCGTGCGTCTAATTCGCTGGCGCGGACTTGTTCTGGCGACATATAGGCCACTGTGCCTATGGCACTACCTGGACTTGTGAGGTGCTGCTTCTCCATGGTCAAGCTCTGGGTGCTTGCCAATGCATCGGGGGCGGCAAGGGACGTGACCTTCGCTAACCCAAAATCCAGAATCTTGGCGTGTCCTCGCTTAGACACGAAGATGTTGGCAGGTTTTATGTCGCGGTGGATGATACCTGCGCTGTGGGCAGCGTCAAGCGCGTCTGCAATCTCGATCGCCACAGATAACATCGAGGTCGTGTCCATAGCATGATTGCCGATGCAATGCTTGAGCGTCATGCCGTCGAGAAACTCCATGACAATGTAGGATTGCTCACCGCTCCTACCGATGTCGTAGATCGTGCAGATGTTCGGATGATTGAGCGCAGAGGCCGCCCGCGCTTCACGTCGGAATCGTTCCAACGCTTGCTGGTCTCGGGAAAAGTCGTCCGGCAGGAACTTCAGCGCAACGAAACGACCTAGCTCGGTGTCCTCGGCCTTATAGACGACACCCATCCCACCACCACCCAACTTCTCGACGACGCGGTAGCGAGAGATGGTTTGGCCGATCATGGCGCCTCGCCATGTTATGCGGTACATCGGCACACGTCAATGACACGAGAGGAGGTTTTAGATCATTGATTGACGATAAATCTCTATATCACTCATTGACCTTTCGGCAGCGCATTCAAAGGTCGAGTTGTTTGCCAAAGCTCGTACAAGAAGCCATCAGGGCCGCGAAAATACGTCCAAGCCTCTGACTCATCGCCTTCGACATCTGTCTCG
>Ga0187784_10000124_pt1 | contig 47833 bp, 41 predicted proteins | sample 1015_SJ02_MP15_2_FD_132964 | JGI IMG/M metagenome (GOLD analysis project Ga0187784, IMG submission 132964) | Tropical peat soil microbial communities from peatlands in Department of Meta, Colombia - 1015_SJ02_MP15_20_MG | ecosystem: Environmental > Terrestrial > Soil > Wetlands > Peat | place...
ATTCACGCAGCGGAGGCGGGCGAAATCATCCTGAAATTCCTGCGCGCATCGGGCGCGTCGCTGGGCAGCTCGAAATCGCTCGTCGACCAGGGCGGCGAGGGCGGCTCCGTCCTTCCCTTTCTCACCCATCTCAACCAGATCGGTCAGACGGGCTCGACGCCGCGGCACGCCAAGGGCCTCGCCACCTGCTGCCACGGCGAAGAGCCGCACGTCGTCGGCTGGCGCTTTATCGGCGAGCGCCGCGCCATCTCTCTCGATCCCAACTGCGGTTGGACCCGAGGCAAAGCCGACGTCGTCTACGTCGCCGATGCATTCGCGGTCATGCAAGGGGTAAACGAATTGTTGAAACCAGGCTCGTAGCTCGCAGCCGGGCGCCGGTAGCTTTCGGCCTTTTGCTACCGGCTGCAGGCTACCGGCTACAGGCCACCGGCAACCGTCTCGCGGCCTGGCGAGAAATGGTTCAGCATTTTTCACTGGCAGCGAAGGCAGCGCTTGCTATGGCTGTGAGGCCGTCCTCTGGGGGCCTGCGACTTGAAGCGCCTGATTTTGGGTAAATTCGTAGTTGGCTGCGCACCTGTCCCGCAGGAGGAGCGCATTCAATGCGAGACGTTCGCAGCCTAGCGAGGGGTGTCCATCGGATCGCAAATCACGAACCAGGAAATGGTGTGTGTACCGGGGCTGGCTGGACAAGGGCACGGCAAGGCGTTCCTTGATCTCGGTTGAGTCTGTCGCGGCGGATTGGTACCACGCAGCGGGCTTGTCGCCTGCGGTTCGTTCGCCGTGAACGGAAGAGTCTCTACAGGAATTCCGCCGCACGAAACGGCGAGAGGCTGGGGCGATCGGGAAACTCGCTCTGCGGTTTGCGGTCGATGGGCGGATTCTTCCTCTGCTATTTTCGGATTCCCGGCCGTCTTTGCGTCCGCGTCGCCGGAGGAACATTGCCCTGGATGACTGCGGGAGGGAGAAGTTCGCGCTATCCCAACATTCGTACCGTGTCCACGCGATTAAGTGATCGCCAATTTCGTTTATGACGGCACGGAGAAGCAACCGCGGATCCTTCGACTCCGCCCTGCTTCGCAGGGCTTCGCTCAGAGTTTGTGACTTTATTCAAATTCGGCCGAATTTTGGCTTGTAACTCCCGCATTTTCAGAACGCGTTTTTTGTCGAAACCAAAAAAGTCACAAACTCTCAGGATGACAACAGCGTGGCTGTGCGCCGAGTTGGCTACGAGATCACACAGACACGGCACCAGAGCAAAACCACAATTGGTGTATCCCAGCAAGGACTAAAGCCCAAGGGCATTTTATGGGCGCATCTTCGGCACGAGACCCAGAGGGTACCCCGCCGTGCCCTTGTTACAAAGCTTCGACCGGCATACAGCAACTCTGGCTTTGCTCTAAGACCGCGCTCGTTTGGCTCGACTTACGGCGCCCTTCGGCGTTGCTCAGGGCACGCTCTGAAGCCGTGCCCTATCCAGACAACACTTCTGCCACAGGCTATTAGGGATGGGCCGGGCGCCGTTAGCGGATCAGAAGATCAGGTCGCGCGCAAGCGTCATGACCACTGCTCCCGCGTCGATTCTCTCGACATCTTGATGATAGTCGCCGGTAAACAACTTTCGAATCAGGGCGTGGCGAATCCAGGTTTCCTCGTGAAACTGGATGCTGAGGATCTCGCCGCGCCGATCCACAACCCGAAACGGCAAGACGAGATCCTTGGCATCGGCTTTGCTGTATAGAACCAGTTCGGAGGGTCCGGCCACATTCCGCCAACCGGTGTGGGTTTCGCCGATTTCCTTGATGGCGGCGCCGCCGAGTGAGATGTCCTTCAACTCGCCCGGCAACTCGATTGGATCGCCGCCCATTGGCAGAAGCCGAATGGTTACCTTCTCAGAGGTCGAGAATCGCTCGTCGCGGCGCCTGCGCGGCGGCTCGATGCAAGCCAAGGCCGCAAGAAGAAGAATCGCGGCATTGATCAAGGACCAAAGGACCGCAAGGGTGTATCCAGCCTGCCCATGAGCAGGACTGAACCTGGATGAGTGGAGCAACACACCGAGGACGTTCAAGGCGGCCAAGACCAGAAACGGCGCCATCAGGTTCCACTCAACGGTCCAGCCGCCGGTAACTAAGCCTTTCGCAGTCACTTTGAACGGCCGGCCGAATGGACGGACAAGGGCGGTCGCGACAGTCCGGCAGACCGCAAAGGCGGTCAGGAGCTGAGTCACATCGGTGATCCCGGGCAAGATGGTGTTTTCGGCAATGTAGTGCATGAAGATCAGGTTTGCGGCAAGCACCGGCACGAGCCATAAGAGCATATCCGTGGGAGTAGCGCTGATGACCGCCGTTCCGGTGAACCAGTAAACAGCCGGCGTGAGCGCGATCAGAATTTTGAAAAGCGCCTGGAACATCCAGTAGACAACGGTGTCGAAGAACGACAAGCGATTGATGAAGGAAATGCGCGCCGAACCCAGAAAGGACCAGCGCGTGAACAGTTGCTGGATTGCCCCCAGACACCAGCGTGAACGCTGGCGAATGAACCCGGCCAGCGATTCCGGGGCGAGGCCAAGCGATAGGCGCTCATTCAAGTGAATCGTCCTGTAACCGTGTTCTCTGAAGCAGAAGCTGGTGAGCATGTCCTCGGTGACTGTGTTCACGGCCATCCCGCCCGAGGCAACGAAGGCGTCAATCCGGAATACGGCCGAGGTGCCACAGCAAAACGCAGCATTCCATGCGTCTTTGCAGGGCAGAACGACATTGAAGAAGAAGCGCTGCTCATCGGGCCAGACCGTGGAGCAGACAAGATTGGACTGGACGGGATCCGGATTGAAGAAGTGCTGAGGAGTTTGCACAATCCCGATGCGTGGATCGGCGAATAATCCGAGGGTTCGCTTGAGAATGGAGCGGTGGGGAACGAAGTCGGCATCCAGGAGAAGCATGAATTTGGGCCGGCGCCCGGTTTTGAGCGCGATCGCGACGCCGTTGTTGACATTGCCGGCTTTGGCATGCTTTCCGTTGCGGCGCGCCACATATTGAATACCCAGGGACCGGGCAAGCTCTCGCGCCCAGGCACGATCTCCGTCATCCAACAACCAAATGCGCAGGTCGGGATGTTCGACAGCCAAGGCCCCAACGATGGTTCTTTCGATAATGTCGCGGGATTCGTCGTAGGTTGCGATGAAAATGTCGGTTGGCTCCGAGAGCAGCGGAGACGCCTGAGAGGCGTCCGCGGCCTCGCTTCGGGAGACGGTTCGCGAAAGGAAAAAGTAGACCAAAAGCGTGCTCAGAATCACGCACATCTCCACACAAAGAAAACCGTAGATCCAAATCTTCTGGATGAAGGTCTGATCGGTCGGGATGGAGTGGAGAAGCCTCCACCATGAATAGCGAACGGTGACCGCCATGCAGAAGATGGTGCCGGCAGCCCGCGCGTAAGGCGACTGTTTCCCGATGCCGGCGAACACGAGGAACAAGAAACCGCAGGTAAACAGGAGGAACGAAAGAGAGTGTAAAGCGGTGATGGCCGGCCTCCTATCCTGTCATGCACTGGGAAAACGAGCTATCTAGAAATAGAACCGAAGCCACCGACCAACCGGATTGTTTGGCAAGGCAGGAATGAGCACTCTGGCGTCTCTGCCGACGAGACACTCCGCAGGGCCCTGCGACGGATTCTCAATGGCGATGAGGACGAGGGCCAGCTCCTTCTTCGAGTTCTTATTGGGAAGAGCGGCGAGGCTCGATTCGTCCGGCCCGAGAGAATCGCCGGAGACAGACAGAACTGTTCCGGTGCGTTCGTTGGGTTCTCCGGCTAAGCGGTAAGTGGCCTTCTGGTGAACGGCCACATCGGGAAGCCGGTCCTGCGGAATTTCCGCAAGAATGAACTGGCGCCGGCAATCCACGAGCGAGACGACCGTATCGCCGGCCGCAGCATGCTCGCCGTTTACGGCGTTCAGCTTCCAAATCAACGCATCGATTGGAGAAGTGAGCGGTGAATGTTCCATCAGCTGAGTGCGGCCGGACTCTTCCGCCACTGCATTCTGCGCGTCCTGGGCCCGAACGAGAGAGGCCGTCAGAATCCTTGCGTTGTCGGCGAGCCGGATGGAAAGCTCGTCGGCTCGCTGACGAGAATAGGGCACATCGTTATCCATGCCCGGCTCGATCAGAATCCCTCTGGCGGCCGAGGCAAGTTGCAGCTTGACGGACTCCATCTCAGCCTTCTGCGCGGAGAGTTGCCGCGCAGCGACGCCCTCGGCAGAAACGATCTTGTCGTAGTCTGCCTGGGACATCACTCCTAGCCCATGGAGTTGGCGGGCCCGGTCCGCTTCTCTTGCCGCCTCGTCGAACTCCAGCTGACGGGCCTGGACCAACTGTTCGGCTTCTGCAAGCTCCCGATTCAAGCGGTCTTGGACGGCGGCGATTTGATTGTTCGAGCGCTCAACCAAACGCCTGCGTTGAGCGAGCAGAGCCTGCTGCTCGCTTTCAATGGCATCGGCGGTGGCTTCGGCCTCCTCCTCAAGGGATTTCAGGTTGTCCAGATGCTGATGGTCGGCCAGAGGATTATCGATCTGCCCGAGGGGCTGTCCTTGGCGCACCATGACGCCAGAGGAAAGCGGCAAACCGGTAACGGTTCCTTCCACGGGCGTGCGAACGGCGAGAACGTAGGTGGAAACAACCGCGTCGCTGGTGGAGATAAATCTGTTTTCAGACAGCACGCCGAATGCGCCGGCGCAGAGCACCCCGGCTGCCACGGCAACCTTGAGAGGCTTGCCGGGGAAGTTGGAAAGAGTCGCTTTGATGGCCTGCAACCGGGAGCGTGAAGGCGCCGGTTCAGCAACTGAAGCCGCTTGATCTTGCATTCGACAGTTTTCCTTAGGAGGGTTATCGGGCATTGCGGTGAAAGCTCTATGTATGCCCAATCTAGAAACACTTCCCATGCAGCGCACATCGGCTGCAGAATTGCAGGACCGTCGCGAGAAGGGCCGTGCCGCGGCGGGCGGAGCGCACTTTGCGTTTGTAAGCCGCCGATCCTGCCGGCGAAGAACGATGGGACGAGCGAGGAGCCGGAGTGTGCGCGCAAGAAAAATTATGCCGAAAGGCGTTGCGCTATGCGGTGTAAAAAGGTGATCCGCAGGGCAGGCATGACGTCCGTGCCCGGACCGGATTCCGTGTGCCGCAATTCCCACGAGCGGACGCGGAGCCGGATCATCAGTAGTAGTAGTAGCGGGTTTTCATGGCCCACGGCGATTTGGGGTAACGCTTGTGGAGGAGCTCAAAGGCGGCCTTGCTGACCGGAGTGTATTCCGATTTGCCCGAACCACCTGGTTCCCAGTTTTGGCAGGCGTAGTGGGTAGCGCGAACGGTAAGCGCGAGGGCTTCGGGAACCTGAGGATCGTCGGGGTGTTGGTTCGCGTAGTCGAAAACGCGCTGACCGATGAGCGCCGCAGAGTCGGGCAACCGCTCCAGGCGCCGGTATTCTGAGACAGCCTGAGCGAGTTGACCGGATGAGAGGAAGGCCGGGGCCTCATATTGAGTACCGAGCTGCAGTTTGTCGCCATAGGGGTCCTGTTTGGAGGTGCACCACCAGTTGTCGCGATACTCGTCGAAGGCACTGAAGCTGGCGACGCGGGGAACGCCCTCCTCGACATAGGGACGGATTCCAGGGTTGCGCAGGATCGCCAGATCGGCTGAAAAACCATCGCTCGAACCTGCAGTGTCGCGGACGGCTTTAGGCAAAAGCGGCGCAAGGGCAGCGGTGCTCTTCGCGTCCTCGAGGATTACGCTACGCGTCCACGCCACGAGGGCGATCGGCTGGCGGAGGCTCTGCGGAAGGGTGGATGAGTTGGCGGCTTCGATGAGCTCCGAAAGCGGAGTCTGTTGATTCAGAATCTCCGCGGCGTCTTTATCGAACCAGAGCCCCTGGGTAAGTTCAGGGCAGGGGGTGGACGCGTTGACGCCGTGTGCATTGGCGTTGCACTGGCTCTGTAAATCTTCGGTGCCTTCGGAGCCGGCAGACAAAAGAGAGCGCGGTGCGAATTCGAGAAACTCGTTGAAATCACGGGCCACCAACATACGGTCTTCGAGAAGCGCATTCAATTTGGAGCTCGGCTTTTGTTGGCGGAGTGCTGGGAGGGCCGCGTCCAGCAGCGCGCGCGCTTCGCCGGTGCGTTTGAGGCCGATGAGCAGCCGTACGCGGTGATAGAAAGCCGTGTCGTAGGCAGGCGAGTCCGGGGCAATTTTCGCCGCTGCGTCGACAAGCGTGGACGCAAATGCATCTGCCGGCCCGGCCTTTTCCATCGCGATCAGGAGCCACGGCAGCTGGTGGCTCTGCTGCCAAGTGGCAAAAGCCGAGACGGAAGTTCCGGCGCCGCGCCAGGCGGCGATCCAGGCCAGCAAGGGAGGCTGAGTTTCGATTTTGACCTGCTTTTCGAGGAACCAGCTCAGGTCCCTAAGGTCCTGGGAGAAGTTCGAATCCGGCGCCGGTCCGGCGAGCGCGGAGCAGATTTCAACGGCACGCTTTTCCGGTTCGGTGCGGATGCGGATGAAGTTGAGCTCGCTCTGGGTGATGGCGCGTGAAGGCGTAGGGTCGGGCTGCGCGATGAGGGCCTCAAGCATCTGCTGCGCGCGATTCATGGTAGCGGCGTCGTAGGTGGCGAGATCGCCGCTGTAAGGATCGGTGGTTTTGCCCATGGCGAAGGCCTTGCGGACCGTGGCGCGGGCGGCGAGATAGGCGCCCCATTGCCTCCAAGGAGAGTTGGGGGCGGCGGCGATGGCCGCGAATTGTTTGGCGGCATCGTCGAATTGCTTTGCGTAGAGAGTGGCCGACGCGATCTGATAGGCACGGTCGGCCGTGAGCAGTGCGGGACTGCCGGTTGGCACGGGAGCGGGGATCGCCGTGTTCTTTCCGTCGCAGTTGGAGAAGACAATGTCCTGGGCGCGAATCCAGTCCGCCAGCCATTGGCTCTGTTTGCCCCACGCATCGGCGCGGCTCTTGAGGGTGAGCGCGGCATTGGCGAAGGCAGCGTGAGGGCAGTTCAGATAATTCTGGTCGACGACATCGTTGCGGCGAACAACGAGCACTCCGCTGTTCTCGGCTGGCGTGGATGGCGATGGCGCCGTTGGACTTTCCGGCGGCGCGTATTCCGCCCGGACGAGCTCCCACTGAGCGGCGGGCTCGGCGTTTGCTCCGGCCTTTTGCTGCGCAGCCTGTGCCGCGGCGATCTGTTCCGGAGAGAGTTTGCTCCAGTCTTGTACGGTCAAGGCTCCAGCCGGATACACGTAGGCGTGGAGCTCAGAGTCAGAGAGTTTGCCGCCATTCAGGTAGCGGTAGGCGACGGCATACTCGTTGGAGTCGTAGCCGGCCTGCAGGATGCCGAGGTTGCCGGTGGCGAAGGAGGCGAGATCGTCTGGACTCGTGGTGCTGACGAATACGTCAGGCTCGAAGAACGGGCCGCAGGCTTCGACATTGCCAACCGGAGCGATGAGGTAGGCGGCGAGGAGCAATGCGAGAATCAGAATTCGCGTTCTCATGGAAGTCTCCGTTCGAGTTCGGCCGGCGTATCCGTGCGACAGCCATGGTCGGAGAAGATGTAGATGCGTTTGCCGGCAAGCTCGGAGGGCCACGGTTCGGTGGTCGAGACGCCGACCGAGGATTGGCAAAGCGGTTCGCGGATGCGGAAGTCGTCGATGTTGGGGGGCGCGCGGCGGCGGTCGGGCTCCATGCGGAACATCATGGGCACGGCTTCGTCGACGGGCAGGCCGCGGAGCCAATCGTCGTAACTGCACCAGGAGGCGAGAGCGGTGATGGAGAGCGGGAGATTGGGCGGCATCTGCTGGCGCAAGTCGACGAGCAGGGCGCGATAGAACTGTCGCTGTGAATGAGTGGCGTCGAAGTCGACCTGAAGAGCGGCGATGCCGGGCTGGTGAGCGCTAAGAAGAAGATTGTCGACTAACTCGCGGCGGGTTTCGTCATTGAAAACTGCGTGAGGGCGAGCCTCAATGCGCACGACGGGAAAGCGCGCGGCCGATGCAGGGACTACGAGCAGGTCGCGCCGCGGCTGCCGGTCGACGATGGGGCCGACGGTCAATGTTTGGTCGAGATAGGCGACGGCGAAACGGCGGGTGTCGATGGCGTGGAGGTCTTCGCGGCGTTCCCAGGCCCACAAGGTGAGTCGCGGCAGGGACGCGAGGCGGGACGGCGGGCGCGGCAGTGCGTCGGAGCGGATGGCAAGAGAACAAAGAAGCGCGGCCAGGGCGAGGGTGAGATTGCTGCAGGTGGCGGCGACGGAGCGCATGGGGACGACAGAAACACAATGCACTATGTCGCCGCAGAAAGCAATTCTAGGTGTCGCGCCGCAGTTTCTTCGATCGCACTCGGGCGGCTGGCAGATGCTGTAGCCGGAAACAATATGGATCCGTCAGACAAAGGCGGCTAGTTGCCGTGCGCTCGCGCGCACGTTAGCAAGTTGGCGAGTTGGCGGGTCCCCGGTACACCGACGTTGGAATCGCGCTGGCGAACCAAATGGACTGAGCCCGAAGTTCGCCGAAGAACAACCGCAGATCCTTCGACGCGGATTTCCCTCGCCAAGCGAGGGGAATCCTTGCTCAGGATGACAGAGCTTATGGCGCGGCCGCCTACAGCTGATTCATGTTGGTGAGGAACTCGGCGTTATTGCGGACTTTTTCCAGGCGGCTGATCAGCAGCTCCATGGCCTCAACCGGCGACAGCGGATTGAGCACGCGGCGCAGGATGAAGACGCGCTGCAGGTCTTCCTTGGGAATGAGCAGCTCTTCCTTGCGGGTGCCGGAGCGCTGGATGTCGATGGCCGGAAAAACGCGCTTGTCTACGAGCTTGCGGTCGAGGATGATTTCCATGTTGCCGGTGCCCTTGAACTCTTCGAAGATGACTTCGTCCATGCGCGAGCCGGTATCGACGAGGGCGGTGGCGATGATGGTCAGCGAGCCGCCTTCCTCGATGTTGCGGGCGGCGCCGAAAAAGCGCTTGGGCCGCTGCAGAGCGTTGGAGTCGACGCCGCCGGAGAGCACTTTGCCCGAGGGCGGAACAATCGTGTTGTAGGCGCGCGCCAGGCGGGTGATGGAGTCGAGCAGAATGACCACGTCGCGCTTGTGCTCGACCAGCCGCTTGGCCTTCTCGATCACCATTTCCGCCACCTGCACGTGGCGGGCGGCGGGCTCGTCGAAAGTGGAACTGATGACTTCGCCCTTCACCGAGCGCTGCATGTCGGTCACTTCTTCGGGGCGCTCGTCGATGAGCAGCACGATGAGAACCACCTCGGGGTGGTTGGAGGTGACGGAGTTGGCGATGGACTGCAGCAGCATGGTCTTGCCGGTGCGCGGCGGAGCGACGATGAGGCCGCGCTGGCCTTTTCCGACCGGCGTGAGCAGATCCATGACGCGGCCGCTGATGCCCTCGCGCACGGTCTCCATCTTGACGCGCTCCTGGGGGTAGAGGGGCGTGAGGTTGTCGAAGAGAATTTTGTTGCGCGTCTCCTCGGGCGACTCGAAGTTGATGGCCTCGATCTTGACCAGCGCGAAGTACTTCTCGCCTTCATGGGGCGGGCGCACGTTGCCGCTGATGGAGTCGCCGGTCTTGAGGTCGAACTTGCGAATCTGCGAGGGCGAGACGTAAATATCGTCGGGGCCGGGCAGATAGTTGTAGTCGGGAGAGCGGAGGAAGCCGTAGCCGTCGGGAAGGATTTCGAGGACGCCCTCGGCGAAGATGTGGCCTTCCTTTTCGCTCTGCGCCTGGAGGATCTTGAAGATGAGGTCCTGCTTGCGCAGGCCGCTGGCGCCCGGGATCTCCAGAGTGCGCGCGATGCGGCTCAGTTCCGTAATATTTTTTTCTTTCAGTTCTGCGATGGTCATGATCACCTGCGTGAAGGGGGGATGGTATTGGGAGGAATGCGGAGGGGGAAGTGCTCCAGAGGAGAAAGCCGGTAGGCAATTGAAAGTTTTTCCGGCGCCATTCTGTCTAACAACGATTTCGAACCGCAGTTTCGAGCAGCGAAGCGCCGGGAAGCGACAACCTCTTTCGACGGGGAAATGCTTTCAATCCTTTGACTTGGTCAACTTAGGCTGCGAGAGCCTTGGTTAGGCAGCACGGCGCCTCTCCACCGGTTGTGCCGTCGGCGTCTCGTCAGCCGATTCCGTTTCTGGACTGGGCTGTTGGAAACGGTTCAGTACATCGTTGGTCGTTTCCTGCAGCCGAGTATTCGGCTTGTGAAGCTTACGAGTTGCCTTACTTGCCAGTTGGCAGAGCTGGTAGCGATTGGACACCTGAGACAGGGCCCGAAACACGAGATCAGAACGCATGCTTATCTCCTTCTTTTTTAAAAGCTTGCTGCAAGCGGACCGGTTTGGTGCCGCAGGCGCATGCGAGGGGAGCCAATAGAACCGAGGGCAACCCCAAATTGCAACTTCCAAGTCTTAGACGCGCTGGACTCGCCCCAAGCGCGAAAACTTCGAGGGGGAGTCGCACGTTATGAAATGGAGGCCACGCCGCATCGGACGTGCAATTTGCGTCTAGGGGTCAGGTCCACCCGACCGCCCATCGGCGGCGCATCGCGATGCGCCCAGACATCAACCGAGCAACCCGCTCACTAATTTGATGCTGGAAAAAGCCGATGGGCACACCCCAAATGCGCAGACCACTCTGCCCTCTGTGGATGGCTAGGATGAGGGTATATCGAACCTCTGTGTGGGTCAATAGTTTTTTCGGGTCACGGGAGACGATTTTGCGGCTTTCGGGAAGGCGGCGGCATGAGCAGTGCCGTTACGCGAACGGTTCGAAACGAAAGCTTTCTTTATCAATCATTTACTCATGGAGGAAGCCAGGGTCAATTCGGGAAGACGAGCGGAGCTTTCCCTCAACGGCGGAGCGGGCGCGTTCGCGCGAACCTTGTGAGTTACGTTTGGCGTTGGGCCGGAACCCAGGGGCGACCGTCAGGGTCGCGAAAGAGGACGCGCCCGTGGTGGTCGATTCCGATGGCCGGCTGAGGAGGTCCGGGGTGGCGAGGCGGACGTCGAGGTGGAGAAATCCAGCCGAAAGCACACATAAGAACGGGAAGGCGATGAGGAAGGTTCCCCATTCGGAATGCAAAGAAGGCTCGAACATAAGAGGCTCCGGTCGGATCGTTGCGAGCGGATGAGGAAGGCCCCATCCGTTTCGGGAATAATCGGCCGGAGGTGAGAAATTGTTCAGAGTCTGTGGGAACCGAAAGTGTAGCAGGGGCCATCGGAGCAGGGACTGAACGAAGCGGGGCTTACGCCCAATAGCTGCGGTCGAGCGTGCGGTACTGAATGGCTTCGGCCAGATGGGCGACGGTGAGAGACTCGACGCCCTCGAGGTCGGCGATGGTGCGTGCGACTTTGAGAATGCGGTCGTGGGCGCGGGCGGTTAGGCCCTGTTGCTGCATGGCGCGCTCCAGCAGGCGCTCGGCGTCGGGGCCGAGCTCGCAATAGGCGCGGATTTGGCGCGTATTCATCTGCGCGTTGGCGTAGATCTTTTCTTTGGCTTTGATGAAACGCTCGCGCTGACGCTCGCGGGCGGCCATGACGCGAGCGCGGATTTGTGCCGAACCTTCCGCCGCGGCGCCGCCGCGCAGCTCCTTGTACTGCACGGCCGGAACTTCGATGTGAATGTCGATGCGGTCGAGGAGCGGGCCGGAGATTTTGGCCACGTAGCGTTGGATCATGGGCGGAGTGCAGAGGCACTCGCGCGACTTGTCGTTGAAATAGCCGCAGGGACAGGGGTTCATGGCTGCGGCGAGCATGAACCGCGCGGGAAAGCTGAGCGACATGGAGGCGCGGGCGATGGTGACGGTGTGGTCTTCGAGCGGCTGGCGCATGACCTCGAGGACGTTGCGGGGAAACTCGGGCAGCTCGTCGAGGAAGAGCAGCCCGTTGTGGGCGAGGGAGACTTCGCCGGGGCGCGGCACGATACCGCCGCCGATGAGGCCGGCGTCGGAGATGGTGTGATGGGGCGAGCGGAAGGGCCGCTGCGTGACCAGACCGGCGCCGGAATCGAGCACGCCGGCGACGGAGTGAATCTTGGTGGTCTCAAGAGCCTCGTCGAAGGTGAGCGGAGTGAGGATCGAGGGCAGCCGCTTGGCCAGCATGGTTTTGCCCGAGCCAGGCGGGCCGATCATGAGGATGTTGTGGCTGCCGGCGGCGGCCACCTCCAGGGCGCGCTTGGCGGTCTGCTGCCCGCGCACGTCGCAGAAGTCGACGGAGAACATCTGGAGCTGGCCAAGCAGTTGTTCGGTGGCCACGCGGTAGGGCTCACGCTGGATAACTCCGACGACGGCGGAGTTGAGGAGTTCGAGCACGTCGAGCAGCGAGGAGACGGGATAGACGTTGACGCCTTCCACGACGGCGGCCTCGGCGGCATTGCCGGCCGGCAGGATGAGGTTGGGAATGCCTTTTTCGCGCGCCGCGATGGCCACGGGCAACATGCCGGGGACGGGGCGAACGCTGCCGTCGAGACCCAACTCGCCGACCAGGAGAAAGCGGCTGAGGTCGTTGGTGCGCAGCGCGCCGTAGGCGCCGAGGATGCCGACGGCGATAGGCAGATCGAAGCCCGAGCCCTCTTTTTTCAGGTCGGCCGGGGCCAGGTTGATGGTGATGAAGGTGGGCGGGATGAGGTAGCCGGAGTTCTTGATGGCGGCGCGGACGCGGTCGCGGCTTTCGCGCACGGCGGCGTCGGGCAGGCCCACGGTGTGGAAGTGATCTTCGTTCGAGACCACGCCGCTGTAGTCGACCTCGACATCGATGAGATTGGCATCGATGCCGTAGACAGCTGCGCTGAGGGCCTTGAAAAGCATGGCGGAGGGCTGTGCAGCGAGTGTAGCAGAAGCAGGGGTCAGGTTTCAGGTGTCAGGTGCCAGGGTTCAGGTGCCAAACGCTTGCTTTCAGATGCCGGATCAATCTCGCAGTTATCGCAAGCAGCCGATCACTGACACCTGACACCTGAAACCTGCTCCCTCAGTCGACATCGACGGGGAAGCTGCCGACGACTTCGTCGTCCATCACGTGCTGGCCGGCGAGGACGACGGTATGCGTGGCGATGTGGGCGCGGGCGCCAATCGTGGTGGGGATGAGGCGGATCTTCTCGTAATCGCGCGCGTTGTGGGAGTGTGAAAAAATGCGCGAGAACGAGCCGATGATGGCGTGGTCGCCGATGGCGATGCCGCCGCGGTCGTTCAAGAGAGCGCGCTGGTGGATGGTGACGCCGTCGCCGATGGAGAGGTTGTAGCCGTAGGTAAGATCGACGCCGTGGTAGATTTTGACGCCCGTGCCCATGTGGTCGAATATGTGGCGGCCTAACATGCAGCGGAAGCGAAGACCCAGCCAGTGATTAAGGCCGACGGGCGAGCGGTCGAACATCTGCCAGAACCAGAGCAGGGGCTTGCGGGGGTTGAATTTCTCCCGATCGACGTCGGGATAGTGGCCGGCCTCGAGCGTGACATTTTCCGGATCGAGCGAGAGACTGACGACGTTGCCGGGGAGCTCAGAGGTGAGAGTGAGATTGAGTTTGCCGCCGTGCGGACGGCCGAGATAGAGCTGATAGAGCTGATCGCGGACGATCTCGGAGCGGCGCTGGGGCGAATTGTGGCGCGTGAATTCGTCGTCGAGGAAGCGGATCCAGCGGCGGTAGATCTCCTGGGCTTCGGGCGCGGGGTAGGGAGCCTGGCTGATCGCAGTGGCCATGACAGTATCAGCGTACAGCTTACAGCAGACAGTGCGCAGTCGACAGCAAACAGCCGACAGCAAACAGCCGACAGCAAACAGTCGACAGCAAACAGCCGACAGCAAACAGCCGACAGCAAACAGCACACAGAAAGCATAGCCGCTGGCAGCTGAAAACGCTTCGTCGCTGGTTGCTGATAGCTGTTGGCTGCCGGCTGTCAGCTTTCAGGGTCAGCTTTCGGCTCCCGGCTCGCAGTTACTTTCGCTTGGGGCTGCGCCGCGCGGCGATGGCGTGCATTTCTTTTCCCATGCTGGATTGATTGATGCCGATCTGCATTGCCAGGTAAAGGATGTTGCTGGTGCACCAATAGAGCCCGAGTCCCGAAGCCAGGTGCCACAGCACAAAGCCCATGAAGATGGGCATCATGATGGCCATCATGCGCCGCTGCGCGGGATCCATGCCCGGCGACGGCGTGATGTACTGCGTGAAGAACATGGTGGCGATAATGACGATGGGCAGGATGTGCGTGGGATCGGGCTGCGAGAGATCGGGGAGCCAGAGCCAGTGCGCCTGGCGCAGCTCGACGGCGTTGGCCAACATACGGTAGTAGGCGAAGAAAAGCGGCATCTGCAGAAGCATGGGCAGGCAGCCGCCGTACATGTTGACACCTTCGGTCTTGTAGAGTGCCATCATCTCGGTGTTCATCTCCTGGCGCTTGGGGTCGTTCATTTTGAGATTCGCGTAGCGCTTCTTGATGGCGTCGACTTTGGGCTGAATGCGCATCATCTTGAGCGACGAGCGGGTCATCCAGACGCGCGAGGGCAGCAGAACCACGGTGAAGACAATGGTGAAGACGACGATGGCCCATCCCCAGTTGGGAATGCCGTGGCTCACCATAAAGCGCAGGACGAAATAGAGCGGCTTGGCGATGAAGGTCCAGAAGCCGAACTCGATCAGCGGCTCGATCGAAGGGCCGTCGGGCTTGCCATCGGGGCCGATGGCGTGGATGGAGGCGAGCAGCTCGGTGGCTTTGGGGCCGGCGAAAAGACGAAGGCTTGTGGTTCCGCTGGTGTCGCCGACCGCGAGACCGAGCACATCGGCTGCAGTTTGCTTGCTGTTGGGATCGGCGGGATCCGTTGGCAAGTCGATGGTGTTGTGCAGGGTGACGAGGGTGGTGCGCTCGGGCGCATCGGGCAGAAAGACCGAGGCGAAGTAGAGATCCATCACGGCCGCGTACTGGTACGGCGCTTCGAGCGTGTTGTTGCCGCTGACCTTGGCTGCGAGTTGCGAACTCTCTTTCCCGTCGATGGACCATGCGAAGTAGGAGGGCGTACGCGTTTGCGTGGGAAGCAGGGAGCCCCGGCTCGCGGATGAGCGGAACTCCTCCATGTCACCGAGGCCGGCCGGCCACTCGACGAGCGCGCGTATGGGCAAGCTGTTCTGCGTGACACGGGTCTGGACGGAGATCACGTAGCTCGAGTCGAACTGGAAGGTCTTGACGGCATCGACGCCGTTGGCGGCGTAATGAAACGTGATGCTGGTGGGCGCGAGGAGAAGGCCGGTAGCTGTAGGCTGTTCGCCTGCGACGGCGACCTGGTAGAGCCCGTTGTTCAGTTGCGACGTAAGCCCGGAATCGTAGGTGAAGAGCGAGAGCGGGAGGCCGAACTTGGCCGCAGCCTGGGGCTGCACCATGTCGAGCGGCTTGCCGGCCGAGTCGAAGTACTTTTTCAGAATCCAGCTTTTGACCTGTGCGCCGCGATTGGTGAAAACGATTTTGTAGAGCTCGTTTTCGACGGTGGTGTCGGTCTCGAAGGCGGCGGCGATTTGCGGCGCGGCGACGGCGGGCTGCGTGGGCGATGTGGACCCGAACGGCGTTTGCCCTGGCGCGGACTGGGTGGATGAAGCCGCCGATTGCGGCTGCGTTGGCGAAGGCGCTTGCTGCGGCACGGGCTGCGGCTTCACGAAGAAGTACTGATAGCCCAGGAAGATGGCGAGCATGAGCAGCAAGAAAGCCATGGTGGAGCGCATATCGCCGCCGCCACCGCCTGGGGAACCCTGGGTTTGCAGATTGGGATTATGGACTTCGGGCAAAGCTTGCTTCCTATCGTTCGAAGAAAACGGCCGGGCGGGCCGCCGCTCCTCCTATGGTAAAGGTTCGTGGGGACAAGGCGCTGCTCCACGCCGGAGCGAAGCCGGGGGGACGGGATCGAGACCCCCGCGCGCCAGTTGGTGGCAGCGCAGAAGGCGCCCGAGGGCAAGCAGTGAGCCACGCAAAGGGCCATGGATGGCAATGGCGGTGACCGCGTAGTCGGAGCAGGTGGGCAAATACCTGCAGCCGCCGCCGTGGCCAATGGCGTGCAATGCGGGCGAGAGCCAGCGGCGATAGAAGGCGATGGAGGCGAGCAGAAGACGGGTCATGATGCGGGCCTGGCTGCGGCGCGGGGCGCGACCGATTGAGGAGCGCCGCGCGAAGCTTCAACGTTGGCCTGTTCCAGGATACGCACAATCTCGGCCTCGAGTTTCGCAAATTCCAGGGTGAGCACGCTGCGGCGGGGATGAAAGATGAGATCGACGCCGGCGGGCAGCAAGTCGACGTGGCGGCGCAGTGCTTCGCGCATGCGGCGCTTGATGCGGTTGCGCTCGTGGGCTTTGCCGAGCACTTTTCCCACGGTAAGCCCGACTCGCGCGGATGGCGCTGCCGCGGTATCCGAAGTCTGCGGCGCGAGGAACCAGCTCATGGAAGCAGAACGATGTTTGCGCGCGGCGGTGTAGGCTCGCACGAAATCGGCGTGCTTGCGCAAGCGAACGCCCGCCAAGGTTTTGCGCCGGACAGTTTGCGACGGAGGTTTCATGAAGAAGTCCTGAGCGCGAATTGAGGAAGCCCTAATCGACTACGAGGTTTTGTAGAGCCCATTCCTCAAGGCCTGCAGGCTACATTATTGTGAGCCATTTATGGAACGGCTAAAGCCGTGCCCTTTCAAAACCTCGCCCTATTCAGAGGTTCCCAAATTGCAGTCGCGGGCACGATCCACGCCCGGAGCCACTCGCTGCTGGGTCAGTCGCGATGCGCGGGACTGACGGAGACGCGCTTGCGGCCGGCGGCGCGGCGGTGGCTGAGCACGGCCGCGCCAGCCTTGGTTTTCATGCGCGACCGGAAGCCATGCTTTTTCACGCGGCTGCGGCGGTTGGGTTGAAATGTGCGTTTGGGCATGGATACCCGCTCCTGCTTGCGAATGAAGATCTGCGTTTCAGCAACAAGGAAGAGTATATTGAAAAGGCAGCGCGGAATCCAGCGCGCAAGCGGCACACCACAGTGCGGCAACCCGGAGCGGGGCGGCCTCGCATCCCAATACGAATAGAATTCGGCTGAGAGGAGAGGGATTCGCTTTTCTTTTCGCCGCCATCAGACGCTAGAGCGACGACTTTCACCATCCTTGGTGCAAGAAAACAAATGCGAAGAAAACTTGTGTGAAAGGGGGATTGCAATGGCCTCGAGATGTGCTACTATCGGGACCGTTCAAGAAATTTCCAACGAAATTTCTGGTCCCCCGCAACAAGGCTATTTACTCGGCAACCGCTCCGAGAACGATTCTTCCGGGGCAAACAAGCGGCATAGGGAACTCGCGGTCATTCCGCAACGGGCGCGAGGCATAAGGCTTCGGGCCCGAGGGAAGAGCATTGTTTGAAAAGCCGCCATGAACCGCCGGCGCCACGCCGCGGTAGAAGTAAGGATTGTACGATGGCATTCGCGACTACGCCGGCTTCGGCACTCAATCCCTGGCTCCAGATTCTGGCAGCACTAGAAAAGAAAGTTGTCCGCCAAACCTTCGAAACTTGGCTGAAGCCCACGCGATTCAGCCATACAGCAGGGCGCAGGCTCTACGTGCGCGTGCCTTCGCCGGAGTTTCAACACATCGGCGAAAAATACGGCGACTTGATTCAGGAGGCTATCGACCTGCAGGCGCTGGAGTTCGACGATGTGAGCTTTGTAACCGCGGAGGACGATCCATCGGTTCCGCCGCAGCGCAAGGATGGCGGATTTGGCCCTGTGCCCTCGCATGCGCCCACGGCGCCGCCGTCGCCATTGACCAGAACGCCGGAGCAAGGCCGCTTCGACTGGTCGACGGCGGCGCAGCTCAATCCCAAGTACACCTTCGACGCATTTGTCATCGGCAACGGGAACCAGTTTGCGCGCGCCGCGGCGCTGGCCGTGGCGGAACGCCCTTCCCGCGCCTACAATCCACTGTTCCTGTATGGCGGCGTGGGCATGGGCAAGACGCACCTGATGCACGCCATCGGGCACGAGGTGAAGCGTCGGCAGCCGATGGCCAGCATCTGCTACGTGAGCGCCGAGAAGTTCACCAACGAGATGATCAACTCGATCCGCAACGACCGCATGACGAGCTTCCGCGATCGCTTCAGAACGGTAGACGTTCTGCTGATCGACGACATTCAATTCATCTCGCAAAAGGAGCGCACGCAAGAAGAGTTTTTCCATACCTTCAACGCGCTGCACGAAGCGATGAAGCAGGTGGTGATCGCGTCGGACCGGCCGCCCAAGGAGTTGACCGAGATCGAAGAGCGGCTGCGCTCGCGCTTCGAGTGGGGCTTGATCGCCGACATTCAGCCGCCGGACCTGGAGACCAAGGTGGCGATCCTGCTGAAGAAGGCGGAAAGTGAGCAGGCTCACCTGCCGACGGATGTGGCGCTGTTCGTGGCGTCGAATGTGCGCACCAACGTGCGTGAGCTGGAAGGCGCGCTAGTGCGTCTAATTGCGTGGTGCCAGTTGAACCGGATGGAGATCACGCTGGGCGCCGCGCAGCAATGCCTCAAGCAGTTCATCGACATGCAGGTGCGCAAGATCACGATTGAGGCGATCCAGCGCGCCGTGGCCGAACAGTTCGGCATGCGGGTTGCCGACCTGAAGCAGAAAAACAACTCGCGGAACGTGGTGGTGCCGCGGCAGATCGCGATGTATCTGGCCAAGCAGATGACGGAAGCGAGTTTGCCGGAGATTGGACGCCAATTCGGAAATAAGCATCATACAACTGTGATGCACTCGATCAGCAAGATCGACGATCAGCGCCGCAACGACAAGGACCTGCACCGCACGTTGACGAAGCTGCAAGATGTCCTGAATTGCTAAAGGGCAGATGCAAACGGCGAACGAAGGTCGACGCTCGAGAAGCGCCCACGTGGCGTTACTTTCGGAACAATCCCAACTGGTTACCATCGATTTTCTAGGGCCTAAGTAGTTTTCAACTGGGACCGATTTCTCAGAAGAGGAGACGACTATGCGAACGCACTCATTCGCGCTCGCGACGCTCTGCGCGTTGACTCTGTGCGCCGCGGCGCAGACCCCGATCGATATTCAGCCCATCAAGGACCTGAGGCCCAACGGCACGCTGGCCACCTGCAACTATAGGCCGATTGCGGCGGAGGCGCCGTATTTTGGCCGGCTGACCAATGACGAAAAGACCAACGCCGCGGGCTTCGGCCAAGACTACACGATGCACGGGAAAGCCGGGACCTATGTGAGCTGGTTCGGCATTGTGCGCGGGATTTCCTTGGCGCAGAACGACAGAGAGGTAACGCTGCTGGCGCAGCACCATTACTTCGACGGAATGACCGACTGCCACATCATGTTGGTGGCGAAGACCGGCGACGGGGACTTCGAGGCAAAGTTGAAGGTCGATCCCGCGAAGATCCCGGCGCTCGCGCTGGTGCGCGTCTATGGAAAGGTCACGCGTGAAGAGAACGGGGTGCCGGAAGTCGCCGTTGACTACATTCGTGTGTGGCCGTGGCTAACTTTCACCTTTACGGATCTTGCGGGACCCGATCACAGCAATCCGCGCTGGTGGCAGGCGGCGCAGGTCAAGCCGGGCGACCAGATCTACATGCCCTATCCCAACCAGAACTACTATCTGAAGGTTCTCGGCGATCCCGCAGAATTCGGGGTCAATTTCAAAGCAGACTGAGCGAGGCCCAGCAGTTGCACCCGCGCGTGGCGCAATGCCAGGTTTTTGGGGGAGTGTACCTGCGACGTCATGACGGTTGCTGCGTCTGATAATCTTCCACGAGGACTGTGGGAGCATGAATCTGTCATTCATTCCCGGCGATCTGCACCTCGCGAAAAGAGCAGACGGAATTTTTGTTGTGACGATGCGTAGCGAGGAAATCCTGTCGACAAAATCCCAAAAATCCGCGCTAACTAAGTTCAATTCCCTCCGTGCAAAACTGGAAACAGAGATCCCGAGGCACGTGCCAACCGCCGAAGAAAAGGCGGAGTTCCTTCAGAGAGAAGTCGGTAAGTCTGCTGTTGGGTACAATAGCTTCCTGTGAGCGAAAGGCAGCACTTCACGATTCGCGTCTCAGCGAGCCGCTTGGAAAAAGGCCTGCTCGCCATACCACAAAAGTTTAAGAGCTTGTTCCCTGAGACGAGGGGCCCGATAGCCATATTCTTCGACAACGAAAAAGACCTCAATGAGCTCACCTTTCAGCCATACGACCCGGTCGTCAAGGAGAACCGCGTGCTGGGCCTCGCGCGTTGGTTTTCGGCTAGGGCCGTGCGTAAGGGTGATTTGGTTTCGATAACAGTGGAGGATCAGGGGCGGCGGCGGTATCGGATAGCCTTGGATCGCTATGTGCTGGAGCTGCAGGAGCTGAGTGCGCGACAAGGGCTAAAGGCAGCTGAGACAGAACCGGAGGCCGAACGGCAGTTATCGCTGCTCGCGCACGTCACGCGAAGGCGTCCGCGCGTGGTGGCCAAGGATGAGCTGTTGAGGATAGCGAGCGAGTCGGTTCCCGCGCCTCGTCCGACCGTCCTTCCTGGAATTGCCGAGCGGCATGAGGTCGTTCCGTCGGCGATTCGTGTCCTCCTACGCGAATTGCATGGTGGCAAATGCCAGCTTTGCTCGTTTACCTTCGAAAAGAGCAGCGGGGGGCCGTACTTTGAGGTGCATCACCTCGATGCCCACCTCGGCCACCACCCAAGGAATCTTCTTGTCGTGTGCCCAAATTGTCATGCACAATTCGAATATGCGTCGGTAACCGATTTTCGTTGGGCCTTTGGCTGGTTAGTTGGCGTCACTATCAACGGCAAACGTCTGAGCGTTCGGCAACCCCTCGCTGTAGACTCCCGATTGGGCACGACGATAGCGTTGGTGGTCCTCTTTACCGCAATTCGGGTGGTCAAGCGATTGGCTGAATGAGGAGGACAAGCAGCAGAGGGCCGAGCCGGAACACGGTAATCGCGAAAAACAAAAGCGACGGAGGGTGCAGTGAAAGTTGCCAAAGACGGAAGCGTAGCTCGCAGGAGATCTCTGAATGTGAGGCGGAGCAGGACCCGAATGTCGGCCTGGAGTGACGTGAATAAGGCTCGCGTAAGGAGGGCTGAACACGCCCTGCGCTTCTACCTTAAATACGAGCACGATCCCGGAATAATTCTTCGCGTTATCCTCTCCGACCTTCAACACTACTGCGACGCTTACGGCGTAAACTTTACTAAGCTGAGCGAGCTTGCGTCGGCTGATTACATGGTGCAGGTGTTGGCGGTGGAGGGCGATTTGTGGCCAGCGGCATGGCCATTCGCATAGCCGCATTCGATCGTCGCCCCGAAGTCCACATCAAAGCGCTTCTTGCTCTTATCACGGCTCTGCGGCCCAACATGAGGGGGATCGTACACAACGACGCCAAACCTCGATGATGGCACCCCCTTCATCTTGCGATTATCACCAACGATCATCGGCTTATATCGCGGATCGATGTCCATTGAAACGACCTCCCGCGTGGAGCCCTTCCAGAACCGCCCGGCGTTATACGTTGCATCCAGAATCGGTTCAACTGGGATGGTGGCGTAGAAATTGAACATTGACTCAAGCAGGTCGCTATCGCCACTTTCCCAGACGCTACTGATTGGCTCATACTTTGAGGAGGCGCCGCCGCTCGATTTCTGGCGAGGAGACACGGCAGGAGACGCGGGAAATGCCATGTTCATTTGTTGCATGTTCCAGATCATCGGCGCAACCCATCATTCGTTGCAAAACAGGTTCCAATCTGAGGATTTCACCACACTCCGGCAGGTTGTCGGCTCGGATCCTTAGAGGGTTTGCTCCATGAGGGCCGTTTCGGAAGCACTGGGACTCTCGCTGTGTCAAAACGGGCCAATCTAAGGCCTCCGCATCTGGAACTGCAAACTGAAAGGCACATCAAACAGCGTATGGAATATCGTCTGCTGGGAGGCTCGGGCCTCAAGGTTTCCGCACTGAGTTTTGGGACCGCGACATTCGGCGGCTCAAACGAATTCTTCAAAGGGTTTGGTTCCACTGAGGCCGACGAGGCGCGGCGGCTCATTGACATCTGCTTCGACGCGGGCGTGAATCTGTTCGATACGGCCGACGGCTACTCCGAGGGCCGGTCGGAGGAGATTCTCGGCAAGGCGCTCGCGGACAAGCGAAACAAGGCGCTCATCTCGACCAAGGCGGGATTTGGGACCGGCCCCGGGCCGAACGATCTTGGCTCGTCGCGGTATCATTTGCGGCGCGCGCTCGAGGCCAGCCTGCGGCGGCTGGGCACCGACTACATCGACATCTACCACCTGCACTGCTTCGACGCGATGACGCCGATTGAAGAGACGCAGGAGACGCTGAACAACTTTGTGCGCGAGGGCAAGGTGCGCTATATCGCCTGCTCGAATTTCTCGGGCTGGCACCTGATGAAGTCGCTGGCGGTCGCCGATCGACACGGCTGGACGCGCTTTGTGGCGCACCAGGTTTATTACTCGCTCATCGGGCGCGAGTTCGAGTGGGAGCTGATGCCGCTGGGCGTTGCCGAGAGAGTAGGCGCGCTGGTGTGGAGTCCGCTGGGCTGGGGCCGGTTGACGGGTAAAATCCGGCGCGGACGAGGATTGCCCGCAGTGAGCCGGCTGCATTCGATAGCCGACGCAGGACCGCAAGTGAGCGATGAGGTCTTCTTCGCGGTAGTCGACGCGCTCGATAAGGCCGGCTCCGAAACCGGCAAGACGGTTCCGCAAGTTGCGCTCAACTGGCTGCTGCAGCGGCCAACGATTTCGTCGGTGATTGTGGGGGCGCGGAACGAAGAGCAGTTGCGGCAGAACCTGGGTGCGGTGGGATGGACGCTGACAGCGGCGCAAGTGGCGGCGCTGGACAAGGCAAGCGATCCGCAACCGGTCTATCCCTACTGGCATCAGCGGAAGTTCTTCGCGGAAAGGAATCCGCTGCCGGTGTGAGAAAAGCAGGGAATAGGGAGTAGGGAAGAGCGAGTAGTAAACCTAGTTTCCGGCCCACCTAGTTTTCAGGCCGCTTTGGATTAGGAACTTCGAGCAAATTGGGAATTTGTGTAGCAAACGTCCTCGGGCGTTGAAGTGAAGTATCCGCGATGGAGGAGCAAGTGCCTCGACTTCATGATTTCGGAATCATCTCATAACCGGTGCGGGAGGGGACCCTTCGGCTCCGCTCAGGGCAGGTTCTCGCACGACAGTCGGCCAGGAGACCGCCGCTACATCCGGTCGTTACAAAATCATGTGGTTGCGGTGCTACAGCGTGTTTCAAAAATGCTCGTTGGGGGAAATACGATGATCCGCAGAGGTTAAAACCTCTCATTTTTAGGCTTTATTTCGGCCCGACGGAAGTCGTGCCCTGACACAAGACTGGTTTTTGAAACACACTCTAGTAGGCCTACAGAAGATTTCTACAGGTCGAAGGGCAGAACGGGGAACGAAAGGAAGACCTGCATGCTTTTGCCCAGGGGTACGGTGACCTTCGACGGTGTTTTGCCGTTTTCGAGGATTTCGATCTTGAGGGTCTTCTTCTTCTTGGCTTTGAAGTCGTCGCTCACAATGTTCGAATCGAACTCCTGGCCTCCGCTCTTAATTGACACGCGAAACTCCTGCACGCCCGCCGGAACATAGAGGTTGTCGAGGTTCGTTTTGTCGCCGGTGATGAAGTTCAGGTACGGCTTCTTGTCCATATTGATGTTGACGGGCAGGCCCTTGGGCAGCTTGCTCAGCTCGATCTTCAACTTTGTGCTGGTGTTGGGATCGAGTTTCCGGGGATTGAATACTGCGACAACCGGTTGCAGCGCCGGCGCAACGGCTGCGGGGGCCGGACCAGCGGCCGGGGCGGATCCGGCGCTGGCGACGGCTGGACCGGGAGCGGACGATGCCAGACTTGGCGGTGTTTGCGCTGCCGGCTTGGGCTTGGAAGTTGCCGGTTTAGCGGCTGCCGCAGGCGCGGTTGCAGGCGCAGATGCGATGACTGCCGGCTTTAGGGAAGGCGCGGCCGCGGGCGCGTTCGCGGCGGGCGATGGCGGTACCGGCACCGTCTGCGACGGTTCGCCGGCCGGAGTTGCGGTGGGCTGCGGAATCGGCACCACCGGCTGGGGCGAAGCCGGCTGTGGAGCCGGAGTCGAAGCCAGTTGCCGCTGGTGGCGCGCCGCCGAGAGAAAGCGCTCGAACACGAACCATGCGCCCGCCACCGCCGTTCCCACGCCGACGGTTGCGAGCAAAACGATGGCAAAAATCGTTTCCACCGTCACGGCCTTCGCTTTCGGCTTGGCTGGCGTGGCGCCGGCAAACGCCGGTGCAAAAGCGATCGACGAGGAAACAGGTGCCGGGGCCACGGTCGCCGGCGCCGTAGCCTGGCCTGGGCCGAGCGTCGCATCGGCGTCCTGGGCCGAAGTGGCCAGCCCCTGCGTTGCCGCCATCGTGCCCGCCCGGATCGCGGCCAGCTCCTGCGCGACCTCCTCGCCGGTTTGAAAGCGCTCCGCGGGATTCTTGGCCAGGCATTTGAGAATCGCGGCTTCAAGACGGGGCGGGATCGCCGGATTGAGCTTGGAGGGTGGAATCGGCTCGGTGTAGACGACCTTGTACGAAACCGCCGTCATGGTTTCGCCGGCGAAGGGCTGTTCGCCCGTGGCCAGCGAGTAAAGAATGACGCCCAGCGAAAACAGGTCGGCGCGGCCGTCGACGGGCGAGCCAGTGAACTGCTCGGGCGGCATGAACGAGGGCGTGCCCAGCAACTGCCCTGCCGTGGTGATCTCGCTGGCCGCAAGCTTGGCGATGCCGAAGTCGGTGATGCGCGGCCGCTCCGCGCCATAGACCTCGCGCGCCGTAAGCAAAATATTGGCGGGCTTGATGTCGCGGTGAATCACGCCCTGGCGGTGAGCGTAGCCCAGGGCCTCGGCGATCTGCTTGCCGATCTCGCACACGCGATCCAGCGAAAACCGCTCGCCCCTTTTGGCCGCGTCGGCGAGCGTCCTCCCTTCGACAAACTCCATCACCAGGAACGGCCCGCCCTCGTGGTCGCCGACGTCGAAGACAGGAACGATTCCCGGGTGGGCGAGGACGCCGGAGGCGCGAGCCTCGCGATAGAAGCGCGTCCGGTACTCTTCGCTCTGCTCCCCGGCCAGCGCCGCGGAATGGATGGTCTTGAGGGCCACGGTGCGCCCCACTACCGGATCGCGCGCCTTGAAGACATTCCCCATCGCGCCGCGGCCGACCTCCGCGACAATCTCGTACCTCCCAATCCGTTCAGGGACCTTCATGGTGAGGATTGTACCAACCGGAAAAGGCCGACAGCCAACAGCAGACAGTGAACAACTGACAGCAACCGCCACTGTCCCGCGGCGGTCCACTGCACACTGTTTGCTGTCCGCTGTCAGCTGTTGGCTGTCTGCTGCGGGGCGCGAAAGCGCACGACCAGCAGCGTCAGATCGTCCGACTGGAGCGCGCCGCGCGTGAATCCGCGCACCGATTCGAGCACCGATTGCTGCAGCGCATCGACGGGCGCATTCTCTTTGCCGGCCAGCGCCCGGGAAAGTCCCTCGACCTCGAACAATTCGTGTTCGGGATTCTCCGCTTCCGTGACCCCGTCGCTGAAAAGCACCAGCGTGTCGTCCGGCTCGAGCTGCAGCCGCTCCGACAAGTATTCCGCCTCCGGAATCAGGCCGACAGGGAAGGAACCCTCGGTATATAACTCGCTGACTTCGCCTTTGCGCAACAAAAGCGGCGACGGGTGGCCGGCCTTGATGTACTCGAGCACGCCGTCGCTGCCGACGATGCCGATAAACATCGTCACGTAGCGGCCAACCTCGGCATGAGTGCAGAGAAACCGGTTGAAATGGTTGAAGACCTTCACCGGGTCCCCGCCCATGCTCAGGCCCGAGAGCGCCCCTTGCAGCATGGTGGTCACCAGCGCCGCGCCCAATCCTTTGCCGCTCACGTCGGCGATCAGGATGGCCGTGCGGTCGTCGTTCACCGGCACCACGTCGAAGTAGTCGCCGCCCACCTCATGGCAGGGGCGGTGCACGCCGCTGACGGCAAGGTGCGGATAGTCGTTCAAACCGCGCGGCAAGAGCGCTTGCTGGATATTGCGTGCGATGGAAAGCTCCTGTTCCAGGCGCTGGCGCTCGCGCTCGCGCTCCACCAGGCGCGCGTTGTCGATGATGCTCGCGGCCTGCACCGCAAGCGCGTCGAGAATCTGGCGGTCGATTGCCGAAAACGCCGCGATGCGCCGCGAGTCCAGATAGATCACGCCCAGCAGCTCGCCGCGGTGGACCGGAGCTCCCGTGTCCGTCATGCCGCGCGATGTGGAGTAGAGCGGGATGGCGACGACCGCGCGCAGGCCTTGGACGACGATGCTCTCCGCGGCTTTCAGATCAAGGCCGGCCAGGTTCAAATCCTCGGTAATCACACTCGATTGATTGCGAATGGCCTGATTCACGGCCGTCTGGCTGGGATTGAGCAACTCCGGCGGCAGGCTGTCGGCTTTGCTGCCGCGAGCCAGCCGCACGCGCAGCGCGCCCTCCGTACCGCGCTCGATCAGCAGTCCGCGATCGGCGTGCGTAATGTTGATGGCGTGATCGAGCATCGTGCTCAACACGTCGTCGAGCGGCAGATCGGAGTGCAACAGCGAAGTCGCTTCCAGCAGCAGGTTCAGCTTGCCCAATCCTACGGGCGCGCCCGCGCCCACAAAATCGGAGAGCGTGCCGATGCGGGTCAGCAGGTGCTCCACACTCGAGGGATGCCGGGCAGGCGCCGGCGACTCCGTATGAAAGACGATTTCGTAGCTGCCTTCGACGCCGAAGGTGATCACGTCGCCCTCGCGCAGCGGGTGGCGCTCGACCTTGGCGCCGTTGACATACAGTCCGTATCGATTTCCGCGGTCCTCGAGGCGATAGCCCGAGCCCTCGGCGACAAGCGCCGCGCACTTGCGGGAAATGCGTCCGTCGGCGAGCTGGAGGTGGTTGTCGCTCTCGCCGCCACGGCCGATGTGGAACGGCGACTGGTTGACGGTCACGCGCTGCCGGGACTTGTCCGGGGCGACAATTTCCAACGCCGTTTCCAACTGCAGGGAAGCTTCGGACATGGCACTCGGTGTGGGCAAATTGTAACATTCTGAATCGCCCACCTGGCGAACGGGTAGTGGGTCAATTTGGAATCAGATTTGAACGGGCACGGCTTCAGCCGTGCCGTAAGTCGCATAAAAAGAGCGCGGGCTTTAGCCCCTGAGGGACGTTTTTTCAAAGTGACCCACTACCGGCCAAGAAATGGATGCAATGTGCCAGACGGATCAATATCTCGAACTCCTGTGGCGTGCGTCGCCGGCAGCGCGGCTCTTAAAACAAAATCCTATGGGGTACGACGGGCCAGGGTTGGTGCAGAATTCTCGAGAAACCTGGTGGCGGAGGACGGGATCGAACCGTCGACCTTGGGGTTATGAATCCCACGCTCTCACCAACTGAGCTACTCCGCCGGGAAGAAGGCGGCGAGGCCGAAAAACGCGCCTCAGCCGCGCCAATCTCGATAATACGGGGACGTGCATAACTGGTCAAACGGAGGAGATTGCATTCGCGATACGAGGGCTCTCGAATTTTGTTGGCTTTGGCCTCGCCGGCACGAATCCCTGTTGCAACAAACGATCTGCTAAAATTCTCGCGATTCGGGAGGCGCTCTCATGCCTACACTGTTGCACGTCGATTCCAGCCCCCGCGCCGCGTCTGCCTCGAGCAGGCTTGCCGCTGCATTCGTGCGCCGGTGGCAAGAGCGCAACCCCGCCGGCACGGTCATCCGCCACAACACCGCGCTCGAAAAGATTCCGTACATCGACGAGGCCTACATCGACGCCGCATTTGCGCCGGCGCCCGCATTCACGCCGGAGGGGAAGCGAATCCTCGCTTACAGCGACAAGCTGGTCGACGAGCTGCTCGCCGCCGGCACGATCGTTCTCGGCGTGCCGATGTGGAACCTGGGCATTCCCGCGTCGCTGAAGGCCTGGATCGACATCATTGTCCGTGAAGGGCGTACCTTCGCATTCTTACCGCAAGGTGTGGCGCCGCTTGTGCCGGCGGGCAAGGCGGTGTACGTGTTTTCGGCGCGGGGCGGAAGCTATGCCGCGGGGTCGCCGTTCGCTGCGCTGGATCACCTGGAGCCGTATTTACGCGCAATCCTCGGCTGCATCGGCCTTACGGAGATCGAATTCGTCTATGCCGACAACCAAGGCGGCGGGCCCGAGGCGGCCGCGGAGGGACTTGCGAAGGCCGAGGAAGCTCTGGGCCGGCTGGTTGCATAATTCGCACTTCGGCGGCTCGCGGCTGCCGCGTTTACACTCGACTGCATGGCGCAAGACCGTATTGCCGCCGTAATTCCCGCGCGGCTCGCTTCCACGCGCATGACGCGCAAGGTGCTGCGCGAAATTGCAGGCAGGCCGATGGTGGAGTGGGTGTGGCGGGCGGCAAAGGCAAGCGGCCTGATGGATCCCGTGGTGGTGGCCACCGATGCGGACGAAGTGGCTGAAGCCTGCCGGGCGCGCGCCATTCCCGTGGTGATGACTTCGCCCGCGGCTGCGAGCGGCAGCGACCGCGTGAGAGAAGCGGCCCGCCAGATCGACGCCGAGATTTACGTCAACATTCAGGGCGACGAGCCGACGATTACGCCCGACTTCTTCCCACCGCTGCTCGCGCTGTTCGACCGTCCCGAAGTCGAAGTCGCGACGCTTGCCGTGCGCTGCCCGCCGGAGGAGTTTGCGAATCCGAATGCGGTGAAGGCGGTGACAGCCCTCGATGGCCGCGCGCTCTATTTTTCGCGGGCGACGATTCCCTTCGACCGCGACGCGACGGGATTCACCGGCTACCGCAAGCACCTGGGCATTTACGCCTATCGCAAACACGCGTTGGCGCGGTTCGGAGTGCTGCCGCCCTCGCCGCTCGAGAAAGTGGAGCGGCTGGAGCAGTTGCGGCTGCTCGAGAACGGCATCAATATTTACGTGGCTGAAGCGCCGCGCAACACCATCGGCGTGGATACGGAAGAGGACTTGGCGCGGGCCGAGGCGCTGCTCCGGCAAATTCACGGGCTATGAGTCGAACAAACGCGCGAAGCCGTCGTATGGGGTGAGCGGAACGATGTCGAATGCGATCAGCCCAGCCCCCACCAGCGGAAGCTCAGCCAGACTGCGGTGCGCGTCTTCCACGGTCTCGCACTCCAGCACCAGCACGGCTTCGTGCTTGTCCGCGCTGAAATACATCTCGCGGATGACGCCGGATATGTGGAGCTGCCACGCTTTTCGGGCCTCCGACTTCAACAGTTCGGGAGTGAACCGATCGTCCGTGACGCCAGTGACTTCTCGTTCGAGAGCGAGCATTTTCATCGTGAGCCCAAGGATAACAAATCCCGCGTGCTTTGATTCGCACGCAGATCAGTTCTTGCTTTTGCCCACAACCAAAATCTGGAAAGAATGCGGAATCATGGGTGCGCGCGGCCCGCGCATGAAGGGCGGCATTCCCGGCGGCGGACCGCCTGCTGGCGCAGCAGCACCCGCCGAGGAGCCGGTCGGCGGCGCGGGTGGCGCGGGCTGGGCTGCCGGCGTTGGACCATACTCAGCCGTGATCAGGTAGAGATTCCCGGTCTTGCTGTCGAGGGTGATGGTCTTGGCGCGCGGCGGCGTGGAGATGGTCTGCTCGACTGCGAAGCTGGTGGGCGAGTTCTCTTTGATTACCGTAAGCGTTCCGTCGCCCTGCGAGCTGAATGCCTCCATGGTGTCGGGGTTGAACGTCGCGCCGTCGCAGCCGGCGCCGATGGGCAGATCGGTGAGGATGTGCCCGTCGGCGGCAGACAGGATGATCATGTTGTTCTTGTCGCGGCAGGCGGCAAAGAGGATGCCATTTTCTGCGTCGAGCGCGAGACCCGCGCAACCGCCGCCCCGGCTCGATAGATCGTACTTGCCCACAAGCTTCATCGCATCGGCATCGATAACTGCGATGGCCGCCTTGTCTTCGATATCGACATAGATGCGGCCGCGGCCGTCGGTGGCGGCCTGCTCCGGTGCGCCGCCGATATCGAAGGTGCCAAGGATCGAGCCGTCTTTGTCGTCGAGCACGGTGATATTGGGCGCGGAGTGGCTGAGGATGTAGAAGCGATGATTGTACGGGTCGTTCAGGTAGCCGTCGGGATTGCCCTCGACGTCGATCTTCTTGATGACGGCGAAGGTTTTGGCGTCGAACATCGTCACCGGCTTTGAGGTGGCGAAGCCGTGGCCCGTGGCTGTGTCCACCGCCGCGCCATGCGCGCTGGTGTTCGGAATATCGCCGACCTGCGCCAGAGAATCGAGATTGAAGATGGCGATGTGGCCGGCCGGCCCGGAGCGCGCGACGTATAGGTTGCGCCCATCGGGATCGGCGGTCACGTAATCGAATCCGCCATCGCCGCCGATGAGCTGGATCTTCTGCACCTGGTACGAGCCGGAGGCCTGCGCGCCGGCGAGGCCCGAGAGCGGGCAGGCTGCGATGAATGCTGCGGCTGCGATGGATTTGATGGACAAGAGGCGTCTCCTTGAATCGTGCCGATTCGTGGCAAGTTGCGAGCCCGGTGGTTTTGCTGCGCAAGTTGAGGATACACGGCTAGAGGCGACACAGATAAATCTCCTTTAGGAATTGCGCGCAAGATTCGGAGTGTGCGCGGACCAGCGATCGGCGACTATGATTTGCATGAACAGCATTTCGCAGATCGCAATTGCCAATACGATGCTCAACGTCCCCATTCCGCCCGACCCGCCGGCCGAATCGAATCGTACCCACGCGGCCTGGGCCGACGCCGCTTGGAAGAGGCTCCTCGCGCGCGATCGCGAGGCTGAATTCTTCTACGCCGTGACGACCACCGGGGTCTTTTGCCGGCCGGGCTGCTCGAGCCGCGTCCCGCTGCGGCGCAACGTGCGCTTTTTCCTCTCCGCCGATGCAGCACGCGCCGCCGGCTTTCGCGCCTGCGCAAAGTGCCGTCCCGCGGATGGCGCTGCTGCGCAGGACAGACCTTTGGACGAGATCCGTGCCCACATCGAGAAAAACGTCGATCGCCGCATTCGCTTGAATGAACTTGGCCGCGTAGCCGGTTTGAGCCCGTTCACCGTGCAACGGCTCTTCAAGCGCGAGATGGGCGTTAGCCCGCTCCAGTACCAGCGTGCGGTGCGGGCCGGCAAGCTGCGCGCGGCGCTGAAAACAGGCGAAGCCGTGACGGAAGCGATCTACACCGCGGGCTTCGGATCGTCGAGCCGAGCCTACGAAGGATCGCAGCTCGGCATGGCGCCGGCGCGGTTTGCCCAGGGAGGCCGCGGCGAGCGCATTGGTTTTGCCGCAGCACGTACTCCATTTGGCTGGATGATCGTCGGCGCTACCGAGCGGGGACTATGCTGGCTGTCGCTAGCAGGAACCAAGGCCATAGCCGAGAGAACGCTCCGCGTTGAGTTTCCTGCGGCTATGCTCCGTCGAGACCCCAAACTTGCGCGCTGGGTCGATGCGGCTGTCGCCAGCGTCCGTGAGGGTAACGACCTGTGCCGAAGCGCTGGCCCATCGCAAGTTGGGGAGCGCCTCGATCTGAGGGGGACCGTGTTCCAACTGCGCGTGTGGCAGGCGCTGCGGCAGATTCCGCGCGGCGAGACGCGCAGCTACTCGCAGCTTGCGCGCGAGTTGGGCGATCCCAACGCGACGCGCGCCGTGGCCCGCGCCTGCGCCGCGAATCGCGTGGCAGTGCTCGTGCCGTGCCACCGCGTGGTCGGCGCCGACGGCTCGCTCACCGGCTATCGCTGGGGTGAGGAACGCAAGCGGCGGTTGCTGGAGGCGGAAAAAGCTAAGCTTTCATCCGACAGCAAACAGCAGGCTGCAAGGACCTAACCGGTAACAGCGAACAGCAAGCAGCAATCAGCAGATAGATCGGGCTCGGAATTCCCATCCCTTCGCCAAGAGCGGCAAAAGGACGGGGGCGCAACGAGCAGGCGTTTTCAGCGCGTGAAGCCGCCCGAAGCGTAGATCGTCTGCCCGTTGATCCAGCCCGAATCGGCGGAGGCGAGGAACGCAGCGGCGGTGGCCACGTCCTGCGGTTGGCCGATGCGGCCGAGAGGCGTCTCCTTCGCTATGCCGGCTGCGAGTTCGGAGCCAATCATGCCCGCGCCTTGCGTTCCGTCCGTTTCAATGAGGCCGGGATTGAGCGCGTTGACGCGGATGCCCTTGGGCCCGAGCTCCTTGGAGAGCGAAACGGTGATGGAGTCGACCGCGCCCTTGGTCGCGCTGTAAACGGCGCCGTTCGGAATTGCCATTCTGCCGACTACGGAGCCGATGTTGATCACGCTGCCGCCCTGCGGATTGAATTTGGCGACGGCGGCTTGGGTCGTGAGCAGCAGGCCGAGCACGTTGAGGTCGAAGTGTTTGTGGAAGTGCTCGGGCGTGACCTGCCCGAGCGGCCCGAACTCGTAGACTCCCGCGTTGTTGACCAGGATGTCGATGGGGCCTAGCTCTGCGGCGACTTTGTCGACGAGCGGGCCAATCGACTTGGGATCGGCGACGTTGGCCTGGACCGCAATCGCTTTGCCGCCCTTAGCTTTGATGTCCGCGACCACTTTCTCAGCGGCGGCCTTGCTGCCTGAGTAATTCACGGCTACGGCCGCGCCGCGCTCGGCAAGCTCGCGGGCAATTTGCGCTCCAATACCTTTCGATGCGCCGGTGACCAGCGCCACTTTCCCTTGAAGGTTCTTCATTGCTCCATTCTTCATCGCTTCGGATCTCCTTGGGGATGCCATTCACTCGATCTTTCACTAACTGTGGAAATGGATGGCCGGGCGGCGAAAAAGGATTCAGAGCAGCTGTGAAAATCCTTTGAAAGGGCTTTCATGCCGGCGCTGATTAGAGGGCCTTGAGCGCCACCGCCAGCAGCGTCTGAAACTGTGGTGTCTCTGGCACTTTGTCTGCGATGATGGTTTCGATATTGGTGAAGCCGGCGCCTTCGAGCATCGATTCGAGTTCTGCCTCGCTGAATCCGAGCCACTCGTCGGCATAGATCTCGCGGGCTTCCTCGAAGCGGTGTTTCGCGAGGTCGAGCACGACGATGCGGCCGCCGGGCGCGAGGATGCGGTGGGCTTCGGCAATCGCGTGCTCGGGATGCAGCGCGTGGTGCAGCGACTGCGAGAAGAAGACGAGATCGACCTCGCCATCGGCGATGGGGATCTCTTCTATATCGCCGAGGCGGAAGTCGATGTTTTTGACGCCGTGGCGCGCGGCGAGATTCCGGCCCACCTCGATCATCTTGGCGGAGGAGTCGACTGCGATCACCTTTTTTGCGCGCGGCGCAAGCTGCAGCGGGAAGGCGCCCTCGCCGGCGCCAAGATCGGCGATGACCATGGGCGGCATCAGGCGCAGCAACGCCTCGGCCAGGCTCTTCCACGATTTGCCGGGAACGTAGTCCTTGCCCAGGCGTCCGGCCACGCTATCGAAGAACGCGCGCATCTTGTCCTGGTGCTTCTTCAGAACACGGCGCTTGGCGGCTTGATCGGCGGCGGCTTCGGGGATCTCGTGCTGCGCACGGGCGAGAAGTTCGTCGAAGAAGGTGCGGGCGGTTGATCCTGTTCCGGTTGCAGCGCGGCCGAGAGAGACATTCTTCGCAGCGCCCCTACGGGGCGCGCCGGTTTGGCTCGATCTTTTCCCAGGGCTGCGCTCCGCTTGCCCTGGGCTATTTTCGTTTTCCCCCTCCGGGGGAATGAGCATGTCGACATGGCTCGCGTCTTCTCCCTGGGGGGGAATCAGGCGGTAGAGGTTGCTCTTGCCGGTGCGGCGATCTGCGACGAGCCCGGCCTGCTTGAGTTGCGAAAGATAGGTGGAGATCGTGCTCTGGCCCATCGAAAGGATCTCCTGCAGCTCGGCGACGGAGAGCTCCTCGCTCTTTAGAAGCAACAAGATACGGAGCCGGTTAGGGTCGGCGAGCACACGCAGCGTTTTGGTGATTGACGGCATCGGCGAATCCTGGTACATATCATAATATCACGATATGTTGATGAGAAATATCGGGACTAGCGGGATTAGCGGGGTTGGCAGAGCTATCCAAGACGGCGAGTGAGCGTCCCGGTCTCCCAGGTCCCAAAATCGAGACCTGGGGCACCCCAAGATGGTGCAGAATCATACCGTCAGAGACCTATTCTTAGAAGCGAGTTTGAAAGCTTCCAAATTGCGGAGAAACATGAGGAGAATGCATGGCGACTGCGACTGTTGAGAAGACCGAAACCGAGTACAAAGTAGCGGACCTGGGCTTAGCCGGGTGGGGCCGCAAGGAGATCGTCATCGCCGAGCAGGAGATGCCGGGCTTGATGGCCATCCGCGCAAAATATGCGCCCGAGAAGCCACTGAACGGAGTGCGGGTGACCGGCTCGCTGCACATGACGATTCAGACAGCGGTGCTGATTGAGACGTTGGTTTCGCTGGGAGCCGAGGTCCGCTGGGCGAGCTGCAACATCTTCTCGACGCAGGACCACGCGGCTGCAGCGATTGCATCGAGCGGAGTTCCTGTATTTGCCTGGAAAGGGGAAACACTCGAGGACTACTGGGAGTGTACCTATCGCGCGCTGACGCACAAGGGAGGCAAGGGGCCGCAGCTGGTGGTCGACGACGGCGGAGATGCGACGCTCCTCATCCATAAGGGCTACGAACTCGAGGATGGCGACCGCTGGGTCGACACGCCGAGCGGCAATCACGAGGAGCAGGTGATCAAGGACCTGCTCAAGAGAGTATTCGCCGAAGACCCGAAGCATTGGCACAAGGTCGTGGCCGAGTGGCACGGCGTGAGCGAAGAGACGACGACCGGCGTGCACCGCCTCTACAAAATGATGGAGCAGGGCAAGCTGCTGGTGCCGGCGATCAACGTAAACGATTCGGTGACGAAGTCGAAGTTCGATAATCTCTACGGCTGCCGCGAATCCTTAGCAGATGGAATCAAGCGCGCGACGGACGTGATGATGGCGGGCAAGGTGGCGGTGATCTGCGGCTACGGCGATGTGGGCAAGGGCTCGAGCCACTCGCTGCGCGGCATGGGCGCGCGGGTAGTGGTGACGGAGATCGACCCCATCAACGCGTTGCAGGCGGCCATGGAGGGCTTCGAGGTGACGACCGTCGAAGACACGCTGGGCCGCGGCGATATCTACGTAACCTGCACCGGCAACACCGACATCATCACGCTGGAGCACATGCAGAAGATGAAGGACCAGGCCATCGTTTGCAACATCGGCCACTTCGACAACGAGATCCAGATCGACCGGCTGAACGCGGCCAAAGGCGTGGTCAGGACGAACATCAAGCCGCAGGTGGATAAGTACACGTTCCCCGGCGGCCGCTCGATCTTTGTGCTCGCCGAGGGGCGGCTGGTGAACCTGGGCTGCGCGACGGGCCATCCCAGCTTTGTGATGTCGAACAGCTTCGCCAATCAGACGCTGGCGCAAATCGACCTGTGGAAGAACCGGGACCGTTATCAGGTTGCCGTCTACACGCTGCCCAAGAAGCTGGACGAAGAAGTGGCGCGCCTGCATCTGGAGAAGATCGGCGTGAAGCTGACCCGGCTCTCGCAGAAACAGGCCGACTATATCGGCGTGCCGGTGGAGGGGCCGTATAAGGCGGAGAACTATCGCTACTAGGAACTAAGGGACTAGGGACGTAGGGACTAGTTCACAGTTCGTAGTTCACAGTGGTTTGCTTCCATGAACCACGCCAGCGAACGGCGACTTCGAACTGTGATCTGCGAACTCTGAACTGACCATGACATCACCTCTCACATTTTCGTTCGAGCTGTTTCCGCCGCGCACTCCCGAGGTGCAGGCGAAGCTGCCGGAAGTCATCCGGCAACTGGCCGCGGTGCGTCCGGACTATTTCTCCGTTACATACGGGGCGGGCGGCTCTACGCAGGAAGGCACGTACGAGACGATTCTCGCCGTCATCGAGCACGCGGGCATTGAGGCGGCGCCGCACCTGACGTGCATGGGCTCGACGCGGGCGGCAGTGGCTGCCCAGCTTGATCGCTATCGCGCGGCGGGCGTCAAGCGCGTCGTGGCGCTGCGCGGCGATCTTCCGGCCACGGCGATGAGCGCCGCGGCGCCCGGCGAGTTCCACTACGCCAACGAGCTGGTCAGCTTCATTCGCAAGACGCACGGCGATCATTTCAAGATCGAAGTGGCTGCGTACCCCGAGATGCACCCGCAGGCCAGCGGGCCCAGCGAGGACTTCGACAACTTCCGCCGCAAAGTGGAGGCTGGCGCGGACGCGGCGCTCACTCAGCTCTTCTACAATGCCGACGCATACTTCGACTTCCTGGAGCGCTGCGAGAAGGCGGGCATCAGAATCCCCATCGTGCCCGGCATCATGCCCATCACGGGCTGCGCCAACGCGTTGAAGTTTTGTACCAGCTGCGGCGCCGATTTGCCGCGCTGGATACGGCTGCGCCTCGAAGAATTACAGAATGACAAGCCAGCGCTCGTGGACTTCGGCCTGGGTGTGGTGACCCGCCTTTGCGCGACCCTCCTGCGCGGCGGCGCGCCGGGCCTGCATTTCTACACCGTGAACCAGTCCGGCCCCGCGCTGCAGTTGTGGAAGAACCTGGCGTTGAGCGTGCCTGCGTAAGACGCACCAATGGCCGCGATGGAGAGCCCAACCGCCGCGTGCGCCTTGCGGCATAACGCTAAAATCGAACCATCTCCTCATGCGAGACCCTGCATCGCTCGTCGATCATGGGACGATTTCTCACAGGAGTTGGCTCTTCTATGGAACTGTCGGCGTTTCGCGCATGGTTTGCATACTACTCTCCGTTTGTCAGCGTCGTCGGATTCGTGGTCGCCCTGCCATCGGCGATCGGCGCCTATTACCAATCGTTAAGGGCGCGGCAGGAAGTACGCCGCGCGCGTGAGGGCACACTCCACTCGCGCGACTGCCTGGAGTTTGTCGCGGGCGACGGCACGTGCATCAACCTGGTGCCGCTGGAGACACTGCCCACGCTGCCCCGCGTGGGAGACGTGATCCTTTTGCCCGGCCACGGAACCGGCGTGGACGGAGAGTTTCTCACCGGCGCCTACCTGGTGGAAAAGGTGGAGCAGATCTTCACGCGCGCTGAGTACAAAGGCTGCCGCCCGCAAGAGGCGCGGCTCACCAAGGCTGTCGCTCAGGTCACCTCGCTGAATCCGGCGGTTACGGTGTGAGGCCGGTCGCGAGGGTCGCCACCGCCGGACCAAATGCCTCACAACTCGTTGCGTTTAGTGATTCCTTGCCGCCGACCGAAGTGCCGGATGACTGAGTCGTAAGCCTGGCTTGCCGCGTCTAAAGAGAAGGGAGCAGGACCGTGCGGTTGGCGGCGGAGGGCTCCGGAACGCGGTCCGGGGAGTGGAAATTCCGTCGAATTTGTTTTCTAGTGGCGGAAGCGAGTGGAGTTGTGGTAATCTGTTGATCTCAGTGAGGATGCGCGCCATTTTTGCCCCACACATGAGCTGCGGCTCGCGGGCGACCCAGGCCAAACCTGAAGCGCTGCAATCCTGTTCCGAGAAAATGTTGTAGCCGCTCAAGCGGGAAGGGTGATGGTGTACCCGCAGGAGGACTTCCGAACCGAAGTCCCGTTTTCGTGCGTCTGGAGCCAGGATCGGCCGGCTTCGGATTGGAGGGCGGCGTTGCCGAAGCGCCGAGGCGAGCGCCATCCGGCCGCGCGGATCGGCGAGCCGTTACCAAAGTGCGGCGCGGACAGAGATGATATCGGGCAAGGCGCATCGCGCGGATGCGTTTTGCCGAAGAGAGCAGGATGGAATTGGCAATTGACGAAGGCAAATTCGAAGACGATGTTCAGGGCCTGATCGAAACCGGGAAGGAAAAAGGCTACCTGACCTACGGAGACGTGAACGACGCATTGCCCGATGAGATCGCCTCGCCGGACGAGCTCGACGATCTGATCACCACCATCGGCACGCAGGGCATTGATCTGCTCGACACGGCGAAGTTTCCCGGCGACAAGGATTTCGAGCTGGAAGAAGGCGAGGACGTCGAGCTGGATCTGACGCCGGGCACGCTGGAGAAAACCAACGACCCGGTGCGCATGTATCTGCGCGAGATGGGCACGGTGCCGCTGCTCACGCGCGAAGGCGAAGTGGAGATTGCCAAGCGCATCGAGCGCGGCCAGATGCGCGTGCTCAAGGCGATCTCGCGCTCGCCCATCGTGATTCGCGAGATCGCCGCGCTGGGCGAGGACTTGAAACGCGGCGTGCGCAATGTAAAAGAGGTGGTGATCTTCGACGAGGAGGAGCTGACCGAAGAGGTGGTGCAGGCTCGCGTGAGGGCCACCGTCGCGCGCACCGACGCCCTGGTCAAGCACCAGAAGAAGATTGCGATGCTGGAAGAGAAGCTGGCTGCCGTCACTGCCAGCAGCAAGACCCGCGTGAAAGAGGCACGCCGGCTGCGCTGGGCGGTGGCGCGCGAGAAGGTGTACGTGTCGCGCATCGTGCGCGAGCTGAAGTACACGCCCTTGGAACGCAAGCGCCTGCTCGACAAGGTCAACAAGACCGTCGACACAATGCGCACGCTGGAGCGGCAAATCCGCTCGCTGGAGCAGAAGTTCGAGGCCTCGAAGAGCGAGGAGCTGAAGAAGGAGTACCGCCGGCAGCAAAAGAATTGCCGCACCGATCTCGAAAAAATCGAAGCCGACGCGGGCGTGTCCATTGCGGAATTGAAGCGCACGCAGCGCGAGATGATTCAGGGCGACATGGACGCCGAGCAGGCCAAGCGCGAGCTGATCGAAGCTAACCTGCGGCTGGTGGTTTCGATCGCCAAAAAATACACCAACCGCGGCCTGCAGTTCCTGGACCTGATTCAGGAAGGCAACATCGGGTTGATGAAGGCGGTCGATAAGTTCGAGTACCGGCGCGGCTACAAGTTCTCGACCTACGCAACCTGGTGGATCCGGCAGGCGATCACGAGGGCCATCGCCGACCAGGCGCGGACTATTCGTATACCTGTTCACATGATCGAGACCATCAACAAGCTGATCCGCACCAGCCGCCAGCTTGTGCAGGAACTGGGCCGCGAGCCGTCGAGCGAAGAGATCGCGCGGCGCATGGATATTCCCGTGGCCAAGGTGCGCAAGGTGCTCAAGATCGCTCAGGAGCCCATCTCGCTCGAAACGCCGATCGGCGAAGAGGAAGACTCGCACCTCGGCGACTTCATCGAGGACCGCCAGGCGGTTTCGCCATCGGAAGCGGTCATCGGCGTGAACCTGAAGGAGTACACCGGGCAGGTGCTGCGCACGCTCACGCCGCGCGAAGAGCGCGTGATCAAGATGCGCTTCGGCCTTGAAGATGGCTCCGAACACACGCTCGAAGAGGTGGGCCAGAGCTTCCAAGTCACGCGTGAGCGCATCCGCCAAATCGAAGCCAAGGCGCTGCGCAAGCTGCGCCACCCGAGCCGCAGCCGCAAGCTGAAAGCGTTTGTGGAAGGTGTGAAGGAGATGTGAGGACTCGCTGGAACGCCGGGAGATGACGTCGATCTTCGCCCTGAGGACCCTCTTAGAAATGGGTGCAGGTGATGGGCTTGGAGGTGCAACCATGGCGCCATTGACAGAGGAACCAGCCTTCGTTAAAGTGGGAAACCCTAATGGCACTTGAGACAGAACTGGCCACCTACAATGCCAAGCTGCTTGAGCTGAAGCAGCATGAGGGGAAATTTGTGCTCATCCATGGCGAACAGATTGCAGATTTCTTCAGCACCTACGAAGATGCGATCAAGGGCGGTTACCAGAAATTCGGCCTGGAGCCATTCCTCGTAAAGAAGGTTGCCGAAGTCGAGCCCGTCTTCTTTTTCACTCGGAACATTCTCCCCGCAAGGAAGGCATCGTAGAAAGTGCCCTTCTTTACGTTGCCGCTTTCAACGGGTGGCCCGATCCTGGACGCTGCCGTTCTTGTCAGCCCTGCGCGTCAGGCAGCTTTGGAAGCGGCAGGAAATCCAGTTCCACCGCTGGTCCGCGTTCGTGCTCTTCTCGATACCGGTGCGTCATGCAGTGCCGTTGACCAAGATGTCTTGGATGCGCTCGAATTGAGCCCCACGGGCGAAGCGGAAATCTTGACGCCAAGCACCGGAAGGAGCCCACAGAAAACGTTCACGTATGACGTTTGCATTGGGATAATCGCGGGCCGGCCCGGCGATTTGCATTTTGTTTCCAGCACTGTTCAAGTTACTGTCACGGATCTTTTCGTTGGACAAGGCATTCACATGCTGATCGGGCGCGATATTCTCGCCAATTGCATTTTCAGCTACAACGGCGCCGACGAGATTTTCACTTCCGCTTACTGACAAAACGAACACGGACGGACGAGCGATTCCTCAGCGGAGGCTCAGAACCCATAGTTCTTCTTGCGTAATGCGTTCTTGTACGCGTCGCGCGCCTTCTTGGCTGTCAGCTCCGCATCATGCAGCGCAAAGCCTGCGTCATCCCACCGCTCCATGGCAACCATGGAGTGGTCGTCCGTCGCCAGGGCTTCCTCGGCGTGGATGGCATCGACCCAGCGATCCACAGCCGCCTTATAGTCGTTGAGCAGTTTGTCGAAATCCGGATTCTCCATGCATGTGAACCTAGGCCGCACGCGGGCCGCCGTCAAGCATTGCAACCTAGTTTTCACGAGACATTCACGCTCAGGTCCCCGCTCGGCAACTGCCGGGGCCGCTGCGCCTAAGGATCGTATCCCCGGCGCACAGGAATTCTGAGTACTTTGCGATCTACTGGTTAGTTCTGCGTGAACGAAACCGACTCGACGTTGGTCCACTCTCCGGCGCTGGCGTCGATCGCGAAGCCAACGTATGCAGTCCCCTCGGTCACTTGAATATTGCCGATCTGCACTTCAGTCCAAGCGTTCGCCGTGGGCAGGTTAACCGTCATATTGCTTCCGCCGGTGGGGTAGGCGAACATCTGGGCAGTGGTCTGCCCGCCGCTGTTCTCCACCATGGCGGTCATGGTGTAGGCGCCGTTGGGCAAGCCGGTCACGTCCTGCCAAACAGTGGCGCTGAATGCCGACTGAGACGAGAAAGAAAGCATGGTTCCATCCCCTCCGGCCTGCGTAGAGATCGCCGCCGGCGTGCTGGTCGTGATCTGCCAGCCATTGGTGCCGTCGGAGAATTGCGGATCGATGATCTGATTGCCTGTCGTCGAGCCGGCAAAAAGGAACTGATCGATCGCGGTATTGAATTGAAGCAGTTGGGCCGCAGGCTCGCTCACGGCGCCCATCGAGTAATCATCCGTGGTCGCGTCGTCGGGAGCGTCGGGCTCCCAGTAGATCACGCCAAGGCCCAGGTTTCCCGGCACGGACTCGACTGCCTCAATCGCGGTCTTTACATCGGCGGCAGTGCCCATAAAGTCGCTTTCCGCGTGGCCGATCTCGCAGATCAGGACTGGCTTCGAGTAACGGCTGGCCATGGTATTCAGGTTGGTCGTGATCGTCGCGAGAGTTTCCGGGCCGTCGTAGTAGGAGAAACCCGAAACATCCCATTGGGCGCCGTTCGATTGGATGAGGTCGAAGAACCACTCCAGGTCGGCAATATCGCTCAGATTCGCCAGATGAATCACCACCTGCGTCGAGGGACTTACGGCCTTGACGGCCTTGTAGCCGGAATTGATCAGCCCGGCCAACTGCGCCGGGTTCTGATAGGAGCCAATCGGCCACAGCATTCCGCTGTTGATCTCGTTGCCAATTTGCACATATTGCGGAGAGATGCCGTCTGTTGCCAGGGCTTGCATGAAGCCGGAGACGTAGTTGTAGACGTCGGTCTCGAGTCGACTGTAGTTATCGTTGGCCCAGGCGGCGGGTGTGGTTTGATGTCCGGGATCGGCCCAGGTATCGCTCAGGTGGAAATCGATCATGATCTCGAAGCCCATCGCGTTGGCGGCCTCAGCCAGGGCGATACTGCCCGCCTGATCCATGGCGCCCACGCCAAGAGCGGTCGGCGAGATCGCCGGGTCGACGAAGGTACGGATGCGAATGAGATTGACGCCGTGATTCTTCAGAATCTGGAGCAGCGGAAGCTGCGTCTGGGTCTGGTCCTCCCACGCGTAGCCGAGCGCCGCCAGTTGCGTCGACCAGCCGATGTCGGCGCCACGCACAAAAGTCGCGGCCGGGGGCGGAGGGGAAGTCGACGTCGAACTTGTTGAGGACTGGTTCGATCCGCACCCAAGGAAAAGCGCGGCCATCGGCAACCACAAAATAGGGAAGATGGAAGGCCGGTTCAACATCTGGCGTCTTCTCCTGGCGCTTTGCCCCCGGCAATCGGCCAGCCGGCGCCGAGGGAGATGAGTGCGCATCGGTCCGGCCTGCGTGGAAAGAGCCGTACGGTCGAACATGATCCTAAGCAAAGGCCGCAACGGTTGCAATCAGCCAAAAGTCGGAATGGAACCCGTTTGATCCGGGAAGCTAGAGACCGACAGGGAGGGTACGCGAGCGGCCTGCTTTCCTGTCCCCGGTGTCCTGATTCCTTTGCAACAGAAAAGCCCGGTCTCGCTGTGTGCAAATCCTCGCGCGAGCTCTTCTACTGCAAAACATGCTCCCCGGTCATCGACGCGAATACGGGCTCCGCTATAATCGCCCTTTGCATGCGAAAGGGCCATCGAATCCATGACAAACATTACGCGCCGCCAGTTTGGCAAAGCCGCCGCCGGGGCCGCCGCGCTGGCGGGCTCTTCGCCGCCAGAGGTTTCGTTTGCCCAGCAGCAGCCGGCCGGCTGGCAATTTCCGCCGGGGTTTGTGTGGGGCTGCGCCACATCGGCCTACCAGATCGAAGGCGCGGCGAAGGAAGACGGGCGCGGTCCATCGGTCTGGGACGTCTTCTCGCACACGCCGGGCAAGACGCATAACGGCGATACCGGCGATGTGGCCGACGATTCCTATCACCTCTACAAGGAGGACGTCCGGCTGCTGAAAGACCTGGGAGCCGGCGCCTATCGGTTCTCGATCGCCTGGCCGCGCATCTTTCCCGACGGCAAGGGCCGGCCGAATCCCGCGGGCCTGGATCACTATAAACGCCTGCTGGACGAGTTGCTCTCTGCCGGCATCACTCCCTTTGTGACCCTCTTTCACTGGGATCTGCCCGCTGCATTGCCGGGCGGCTGGCAGTCGCGGGATACATCGTTCGCCTTTGCCGACTACGCCGGTTTCGTGGCGCGAGAGCTTGCAGGCCGCGTGCAGCGCTTCTTCACTACGAATGAGTTCGATTCCTTTACCGACGCCGGTTATCGCGCCGGCAGTTCCGCGCCGGGGCTTCGGCTGCCGGCGGCTCAGGTGAACCAGGTACGCCATCACGCGCTTCTGGCGCATGGGCTGGGTGTGCAGGCGATCCGCGCCCATGCGCCTGCCGCGCTTGTGGGGCTGGCCGAAAACCCAACTGTCTTTGTGCCTGTGATCGAAGACCTGCCGAACATCGAAGCCACGCGCCGCGCAACTCGCGAAGAAAATGCGCCGTTTCTGACGGCGGTGCTCGAAGGTCAGTATCCCGCGAGCTACTTGGAGCGCGAGGGAGGGAACGCGCCGCGAGTCGAACCCGGCGACATGAAGGCCATCGGGAGTCCGCTGGACTTTCTCGGGCTCAACGTCTATGCGCCGTTTTATGTGCGCGCCGGCGGCGCGCCGCAGGGCTATGCGATCGAGCCCCGGCCGGTGTCGTTTCCGCACATGGCTTCCGATTGGCTGACCGTCGGCCCCGAATGCATCTACTGGGCGGTGCGCAACGTTTGCGATCTCTGGAAGCCGCCGGCCATCTACATCACCGAGAACGGCTGCTCCGCCAGCGATGTCGTGACGCCCGCAGGCCGCATTGAAGACATTGACCGGGTGATGTACCTGCGCAATCACCTCACCCACTTGCACCGCGCCACGTCGGAGGGCTATCCGGTGAAGGGATACTTCCTGTGGAGCCTGCTCGACAACTTCGAGTGGGCCGACGGCTACAGCAAGCGCTTCGGCATTCATTACGTGGACTTCAAGACCCTGAAGCGGACGCCGAAGCTCAGCGCGGAATGGTACCGCGAAGTAATCTTGCAAAATGCGGTGGTGTAAGAACACAGCCGGGGACGAGCTGACACGGTTCACCTTGCATGGATCGCAGCGGCAGGATCCAGTTCGCGCAAGTATCCTCCCCTTTGGACCGACTCCGCATTCCTCTCACTGACGCACGCAAGATAGCAGCAAATCACCGAACAGAACCCGCTCCCGGCGTGCTTGCAGCCGGCAAAGGAACGCGCCGCGCGTTCCCGTGCCGGCTTGGTTTTTGGGGACCCCTTACTGTGGAACCAGCAGCACCCCGGCGGCCAGCACTTTCTCGGTCAGCCGGTCCAATGCCAGCGGGTAACGGTAGCCAATGGTGCGTACGCTCATCCCCAGGAGCACGGCCGTTTCCGCCTGCGTGTACTCCTGAAGCACGACTCTGCACAGGATCTCCCGGTCGAGCGAGCCAATCTGTCCCAGGCAATTCTCGATGTCGAGAACAAAGATAACCGCGTCTTCGAAGGTGCGAACCGGGCGGCTCGAGGCCCAGCCCCGGCCCACCGGATCCCTGAGGATCGAAGGCGCCCTTCCCACTTGCATGGATGCATATAAATATCGGCGCAACAGGCTTTCCGTGTGCTTCCTGTAGAAGGCCAGGTTGGCCGGCGGCTTGGGCAGCCGCTTGGCTACGGCTTCCTCGGGCGGTACCGGGCGCCTTCGCTCGCGCCGACTCCGCTCGATCTCAAAAACTGCCTGAAGCGTACCCACTTCCCACACCGGTAACTGCAGCGCTGCGCTCATAGCGCACCTCCCGCTGCATCGGCCACTGCCCAAATCCTAGCCAGGGGCCTGCGGGGCGGCCGGCCGCGCCGTTTGCGGCTTTCCGGTGCTGGAAACGCTCTTAGCTTCGTTCGGCAATCTATGCAATAAACGCTCCTATGAGTTTGTGGCCGGTACCAAAGGCAACCGCAACTCTCGCAAATTTTCAATTGCACGCGCAATTCCATGACTGATTCTCCGTTTTGTTTCCTCTCCCGCCGAAGCTCCGGTCGTTGAGCGGCGGGGTGAAGAGAACCAGGTAGGGCAACTCAGGTTTCTCCCGACCCGATGGGGGATTGCCGCCTGTGTTCTCTTGTTTCGATTTGTCATGACCACGGCGCGCAGATCCTGGAATTTTCTATTCCATCGGCTTGACCCCCGGGCATCCTCCTCAGACGCCGGGACGAGAGTCGGAAACCGGCGCGATCACGTCGCGCCGGCCTTTGTTCATTCGCCGCAGCAAAAAGACAGACTTCCGCCCGCGTTCTGCTGGGCGGCAATGAACGATCCCAAAAAGTTCCTCAAGGTCAAAGCTCGATAGAGTAAACCAAATGTAGGGAGTTGTTTCCACAGGGTCAACGACCCGCATGTTCTTTCCGCGCCCCGGCTCTGCAATTGCAGCCCAGACGCTCAAAATGAAGGCGTTTCGGTGCTGGTAACTTTTCCTGGGGAAACCGAGGTGCATTCGCTCCCATTGCTGGCAGCGAATTTTCCACAAATGAACTTCACCCAGATGCACGAACGGCTTCGTCTGGAACTGCTGCGCAGGATTCAGCGGGGGACGTTGAGCGTTTCGTTATTGGCCCGGCAGACCGGCTTTGGCCAGGCGCATCTCTCCAATTTTCTTCACGCCCGGCGCCAGCTTTCGCTGGAAGCGATGGACCGCATTCTGGCAGCCCAGCACCTGACGGCAGACGACCTGCTTCCCGCAGCCCGGCAGGACCGTCTCTGGCCTGAGAGCGCGGAGAGGGATACCATCCCCCTCGTCTCGCCGGCTTCGGCTCTCTTCGAGCCGGTAATCCGGCCCAGTGCCGCCCAGTCGATGCTCCACTTTCCGCCTAAGGTGCTCGATTCGGTCCACTCACGTCCGTCGGCCGCGCGGCGCGCCTGGCAGCGCTTTGTCGCCGTTCGCGTGCCGACAAGCGACGCCGCGCCGATGGAGCCGCTGGTGCTGCCCGAAGCCATCGTGCTCATCGACCGGCATTACAACTCGCTGTTTCCTTACCGGCCGAACCGGCCCAATCTCTATGCCGTTCGTTTCGTTTCGCGTCTCACGCTGCGCTACGTCGATTTTCAGGCCAACCGTCTGGTTCTGCGCCCGCACAATCTCGCGTTCCCGGTGGAGCTGGTTGAGTTGGACCCGGGAGAAACGCCCAACGATTTGCTCGTGGGCAGGGTCGTGCTGATACTGAATGAGGTCTGAGGTTGTCCGACCGATAGGCTTTGAGCCTTGCACGCTGCGGGCCGCATCATGGACGGAAAGGCGCTTTGCCCGATCTGAACTCGGGAAACGGACTCAGGTTCGTTTGATTCGCGGCCCAAGAAGGCTCCGGTCGCGCAATTCGCTTTTGTATAATCTCCGGGAATTGCAGGGGAGTGGCGGCTTGCCTCTTAGCGGCCGGGGATTGTCGAAGGATGTGCGGCGGAACGGGCGGACGAGCTTCGGCCTTTCAGCAGCCGATTGGCGCACACTGCGCGCACTGAGCACGCCCGTGCGCATCCAGAAGTTCGTCGATGAGCTCACCTATCAGTACGCCGACACGGCGTGGTCTCCCGAGCGAGTGCTGCGCGAGCGCAAAGGGCACTGCATGGAGGGCGCGCTGCTGGCGGCTGCTGCTTTGCGCGTCAACGGCCATCCCCCGCTGCTGATGGATCTCGAAGCCGCGCGCGATGACGACCACGTGGTAGCCCTATTTCGCGAGCGCGGCCTGTGGGGCGGCATCGCCAAGTCGAATTTCGCGGGCCTGCGCTTCCGGACCCCCGTCTACCGCACGCTGCGCGAGCTGGCCATCAGCTACTTCGAGGACTACTTCAATCTGCGCGGCGAACGCACCCTGCGCGCCTATGCGGGGCCGGTGAACCTGGCGCGCCTCGACGGCGAGCACTGGATGACATCGGAAGACGACCTCTGGTGCGTACCGGAGCTGTTGAATACGGCGCGCCACTATCCGCTCTTCCCCAACAAGGTGGCGCGCGCGCTGCCCCGGCTCGACCGGCGCAGCTTCGAGGCCGGCAAGCACGGCTGGGTCAGGCACTGAAAAGCAGGGAGCAAGGGAGCGAGGGAACAAGGGAGCGAACAAGCCTCATGTTTGAGATGGCTGGCGCGGGCCCACCCCGGACCAGGTGCCCCCGTATTCCTTTAGCCACTCATGATAAGAGAAGAGACGAATCGAGCTGGCAAGGACGAGACAAGTCGCTCCATACGACGGATTTATTTCCAGCAAGCTCAAGTTTTCCCGATGTGCCTTCGCGATAACAAATTCTTGATGCTGCTTCTCCACCGAGTTTGATGGAAGTTCGTATAGGACGTTGGCGTTTTCGGGAAGGATCTCTTCGTGACCGCGGGTCGAAACATCGAAAATAATATTGCCAGCCTTGACTCCGTCCACAGCAAGCGCCTCTGTCCCTTCCGCGACCATTACAAAACGCTCCTTCCCCTCGGTCGCTAAGAACAGGTGTGACCGTTTCTCATCTATCAGGATTCCTTGAAACCGGCCGTCGTGAAATTCGCTGAACCGCTTCGTAGAACCACCTACCTTTGATTTATCCTCTGGAGCACCCGTTCCCTATTCCCTTAGTCCCTCAGTCCCTTAGTCCCTGTCTTCCGCCGTCTCGTGCGTGGTGTCGGCATCCACGAAGAGCGTATACCGCTGAATGAAATTCAGATGCACCACTCCAGTGGGCCCGTTGCGCTGCTTGGCGATGAGGATCTCGGAATCGGCGGCGTCGGACTTGGTCTGGCCTTCGTCGCGCTTGTAATAAGAATCGCGATGAATAAACGCCACCACGTC
>Ga0187784_10000125_pt1 | contig 47795 bp, 47 predicted proteins | sample 1015_SJ02_MP15_2_FD_132964 | JGI IMG/M metagenome (GOLD analysis project Ga0187784, IMG submission 132964) | Tropical peat soil microbial communities from peatlands in Department of Meta, Colombia - 1015_SJ02_MP15_20_MG | ecosystem: Environmental > Terrestrial > Soil > Wetlands > Peat | place...
CTCACGCAAGCGCGTAGAATGGGGTGAACGAAGTGACCCCCATCACAGCCGTTCTCGGCCAATAACATGATGGGTTTCGCTGCGCTCAACCCATCTTACGGCATGGTGGTGCGGTCGAGAGGACTCGAACCTCCACGGGTCGCCCCGCTAGCACCTCAAGCTAGTGCGTCTACCAATTCCGCCACGACCGCATGTGGGGTAGGCACGCAGCTAAAGCCGCGCGCATCGCGCATGTAACAAATCGGCCGTTCCCGGACAAGGGCCGGCCCCGCCAATCGCTGCCAGCCCGCCAGTCGCCGAGCCGCGAGCCCCCAGCTGCGTTCGGTCCCGGCGGACCGACACCCCGGCGGACTCAGCAGGCGTCGGGCGCCCGCGGCAGCAATTCCTTCACCTCCACGGCGATGCGGTTGCCGCTGACGATGACGGTGCCCTTCGCCACCGGCATGCTGTTGGCGAGAATGCGGACTTCGTCCTCCTCCGACGAATCGAGCTCGATGATGGCGCCGCGGCCGAGCCGCAGCACCTGATGGATCGGCATCGAGGTCGTGCCCAAGACCACTGCAATATCGATCGAGACGTTTTCCAGCGTCGCCAAGGCATCCTCGCGCGATTTTGTCGATGCAGGTCCGCGTTCTTGCGCTATATCTTTCACCACGGCATGGTTACGAGGTGGTTAACACGCGCCGCGATCTGACACCCGGCCTCCTGCCCGCTCCCGGTTCGCCGCCGGTCGAGTGGTCCGCCAGCAACGATCTCATCGCTTACGAGAGTTCGCTCGCCGCCATGACCGCTCGCGCCGCGGCGATCGCGCAGGGGCGAGCAGGCGAGCGCGTCTGGCTCCTCGAGCACCCTCCGCTCTACACCGCCGGCACCTCTTCGCGGCCGCATGAGCTGATCGACGCGCGCTTTCGCGTGCACGTCGCCGGGCGCGGCGGCCAGTTCACCTATCACGGCCCCGGCCAGCGAGTCGGTTACCTCATGCTCGACCTCAAGCGCCGGGCGCCGGACGTGCGCCGCTTCGTCGGCACGATCGAGGAATGGATCATCCGCACGCTCGCCACCTTTGACGTGCGCGGCGAGCGCCGCGACGACCGCGTCGGCGTGTGGGTGCGGCGGTCGGACAAGGGCGAAGGCTTTGAGGACAAGATCGCCGCCATCGGCGTGCGCGTTCAGCGCTGGGTGACGCTGCATGGCTTCGCGCTCAATGTTAATCCCGAGCTGTCGCATTTTTCCGGCATCGTGCCGTGCGGCATCGCCGATGCGCGCTACGGAATTACCTCCCTCGCCGATCTCGGCCGGTCGGTTTCGATGGCCGAGGTCGACGACGTACTGCGCGCCGAATTCGAGCCGCTTCTCGGCGCCACGGCGGATGCTCAGATGGTTGCCAGCATCGAGAACAGCTCGCCGCGGCGGCGCAGCGCCAAATCCTCGGCGCCCGCCTCGCGCTGATCGATGTGATCGACGCGTGCGCCGGGCGGGCCGTCCCGGCACAGCTCGATCATGGTGAGGACGACTTCCTCCGACCCCGCGAACAGCGCCTCGACCGAGCCGTCGCGGCGGTTGCGCACCCAGCCCTCGACGCCGCGTTCGAGCGCGGTCACCTCGGTCCAGGCGCGAAAGCCGATGCCCTGCACGCGGCCGCGAATGACGACCCGCAGGATCACGTCCATGCGCATTCCTCTCGCTTGGGCGGGCTGGATTTCCTTAGTGGAGCATGATCTTTTCGGAAAATCGGCTTTCCACTTTTCCGGATCATGCTGTCGCGCGGACGCGCCGGCAAGAAGCGCTGCAACGCCGTGACGTAGTCTTCAGGCAATTTCCACTCCCGCGCCGCGGCGATGACGCGTTCCATGTAGCCCGCCCGCGCCCGGCCCGCGCCAAGCGGACGCGAAACATAGACCAGCGCCATGTGGCGGCGGCCGGCCCGATGCACCGGCAATGTCGCGGCGCGATAAAGTCCGCCCGCGACGTTCTCCCACGCATCGAGTGAAACCCGATCGCGCGGCGTCAACCGCCAGAGCACGCCATGAACCGCTCCGGCGGGCATCCGCTCGATCGAGGCATGGCCGTCGGTCGTGATCACAAAGCGATGGTCGGCAAGTTCGGCGACGCCGATCGGCCGGGCGCCGGGCGCATGTTCGCGCATGACGGCGCGGCTCATATTGGACCCATAGGCGAAGTGCAGCATCACGACGTGTCGTCGGTTTGGCGCGGCCGGGTCGCCGCCCAGAGCGTGAAGATAACGGCAATGATCACCGGCACGAACGCCATAAAGGTCAAAATCGTCACCATGAGCCAGGCGACATCATGGTGCGGCGAGCTGAGCAAAATGTCGATGATCGATGCCAGCAACAGAAGGCCGAGCGCAGTCGCCGCGTTCGGGTCCGACATGGCGGCCGACGTGTTGAAGAACGAGGCGGCGACGATCACCAGGAGCACGACCGAGAGCGCATAGAGGACACCGATGCCCGCCGCCAAACCGACGCCAGTGCCAGCGTCGCGTAGGCGCCTGACGTGCAGCGCGAACCAGATCCAGATGAGCAGCGCTTGAGCGGCCGCAAACGGCCATAGTCCGGCGCGGGCCAAGACGGCCGGCATGGTCAACCATTGCGAGGCCGCGCCAGCGACATAAACGGCAAGGATCGCGACGGCAAAGGCTTGCGGCCGCAGCCGTCCGGACGGTGAGAAGAGGAAGTGCAGCGCCTGCATGCCGCGACATGATGCCCGATTCGGGAGGGCGGCGCGTTTCCCGCATGCGGAGCAATGCGCGGCGCCGCCTCCTCCCCCCCTGCTGCGCCTTGCTCCGCGTTGGCGAATGCCGAGGGTTACGCGAATTCCATGATGACCGCGTCGACCGCGACGCTGTCGCCCTGCTTGACGCGGATGGTCTTGACGGTGCCGTCGCGCTCGGCGCGCAGGACGTTCTCCATCTTCATCGCCTCGACCACGGCCAATGTCTCCCCGGCCTTGACCTCCTGACCCTCGGCGATGACGATGGAGACGACTAGGCCCGGCATCGGGCAGCGCACGGATTTTTCGCTGCCGGAAAGGGTCTTCGCTGGCATCAGCCGCGCGTAAAGGCCCTCGCGTTCGGTATAGACGAAGGCCTTCACTTCGATGCCGCGGTAGGCGAGCTCGCACCCGTTCGGAATCATCCGTACGTGCATGGCGACGTCGCCGCCGTCGAGCCGGCCGGTCCACGCCGTCAAGCCGGGAGTCCAGTTCGAAGAAAGCACGTGGCGATTGCCGTCCTCGAACAGCACCGTGATCGTTTCGCCTTCGCGGGCGACGTCGGCGTGGATTTCGTCCGCGCCCAGCCAAATGGCGCGCCGGCGCTCGCGGGTCAACGCCGGGTTCAACTGTCCGGAGATCTTGCGCTTGCGCTCGCCCAGCACATGGTCGATGGCGGCGGCGACCGCGGCGATCGCGCGCGCCACCTCGACCGGGGGACGCACGCGCTCGAACCCGCGCGGAAACTCCTCGGCGATGAAAGCGGTGGAGAGCTTGCCGGCGCGCCAGCGCGGGTGCCGCATGATCGCGGCGAGGAATGGAATGTTATGGCGGATGCCCTCGATGGTGAACGCATCGAGCGCGTCGGCCTGCGCGTCGATTGCCTGCTCGCGCGTTTCTGCGTGAGTGACGAGCTTGGCGATCATCGGATCGTAATACAGCGAGATTTCGCCACCCTCGGCGACGCCGGTGTCGTTGCGCACCGTGACGCCGCCCCGCTTGCCCTCGGCGGGAGGGCGATAGCGCACCAACCGCCCGATCGAGGGCGCGAAATTGCGATAGGGGTCCTCGGCATAGATGCGGCTCTCGACCGCCCAGCCGGAAAGCTTGATGTCGCGCTGCTCGAGCGCCAGCTTCTCGCCGGCCGCCACGCGGATCATCTGCTCGACCAGGTCGATCCCGGTGACCCGCTCGGTCACCGGGTGCTCCACCTGCAGCCGCGTATTCATCTCCAGGAAGTAGAAGCTCCTATCCTGGCCGGCGACGAATTCGACCGTGCCGGCGCTGTCGTAGCCTACGGCTTTTGCCAGCGCGACCGCCTGCTCGCCCATTTTTGCCCGCGTCTTGGCGTCGAGCAGCGGGCTCGGCGACTCCTCGATGACCTTCTGGTTGCGGCGCTGGATCGAGCATTCGCGCTCGCCGAGATGGATGACATTGCCGTGCTTGTCGCCCAGAACCTGAATTTCGACGTGGCGCGGATCAGTGATGAATTTCTCGATGAAGACGCGGTCGTCGCCGAAACTCGACTTCGCCTCCGACCGGGCGCGGGCAAAGTTTTCCACCACTTCGGCCTTGGTGAAGGCGATGCGCATGCCCTTGCCGCCGCCGCCGGCGGAGGCCTTGATCATGACCGGGTAGCCGATCTGTTCGGCGATGGCGATCGCCTCGTCGCCATCCGCGATCACGCCGAGATGGCCGGGCACGGTCGAGACTTTGGCCGCGGCCGCCGCGCGCTTGCTCTCGATCTTGTCGCCCATGGCGGCGATCGCCTTGGGGTTCGGCCCGATGAACACGATGCCGGCCTTGCCGAGCGCCGCAGCAAACGCCGCGCGCTCGGACAGAAAGCCATAGCCCGGATGCACCGCCTCGGCCCCGCTTTGTTTGCAGGCGGCGACGATGTTCTCGATCACGAGATAGCTCTGAGCCGCCGGCGCCGGACCGATCGCGATCGCGGTATCGGCCATTTCGACGTGCAGCGCGTCGCGGTCGGCCTCGGAATAGACGGCGACGGTTTCGATTCCCATCGCGCGGGCGGTCTTGATGATCCGACAGGCAATCTCGCCGCGATTGGCAATCAGGATTCGCTTGAACATTCCCTATTCCGCAAGCCGTTGCGCTGGCTTTGCGGGGTTGTCGCGAAAATGTCAATGACGCAAGGTCGCCACTTGCGGCGCCGGCGACCGCATCCGCCACTTTATGCTTATAAGAACTTCACATGAGCACGAGGCGGCGGCGGAGCCGGCGCGCCTCGGCGGCGATCCAATCGAGAATGGCCAAGTCCACGTCGTCGAATCCGGCGGGAAAACACGGCCCGGGCTTCGCCGGCTCCGCCACCACGATCTGCGAGCGCGCAATCACGGCGGCGAGCGTTTGAAGACTCGGATATTCCTGTTCTTCCACCCGTGCCATTGACGCCTCCCGCACGTCTTTGCGAACGCCGGTACGCGCGTGCGGTTCCCGAAAATTGCCTGACGCGTCACTGGGCCCTGGCCAGGGCCGAAGGCTTGGCCAGAACCTTGCGATGCAAGGCCGGCTGCCGAAAGGCAACGATGCGGCAAAGTCGGGGCATTGGCTTTGATCTTGCTCAAACGCGAGCTAACGCTGCAGACAATCATCGGCCGCGGGCACCGGACGTCGCCGAAGTCATTGGAAAAATTATTCCATGTATGGGCGCGCCGGCGGTTCAATTCTTCCTACTCTCTTGCGCAATTCGAAAGAATAGTGCTCAGTAAAAGCCCGATATTGTTGGACCTTGAACACATGTAACGCGGGAAATACATTCGCTCAAATCTCGGATCAGCGCAAAACAACGGAGGTTTCCATGGCCCTGCAGATTGGCGATACCGCCCCGGATTTCGAAGCCGAAACGACCGAAGGCAAAATCCGCTTCCACGATTGGATCGGCAACAATTGGGTCGTGCTGTTCTCCCATCCCAAGGACTTCACGCCGGTGTGCACCACCGAGCTTGGCACCATGGCCCGCCTCAAGCCCGAGTTCGACAAGCGCGGCGTAAAAATCATCGGCCTGTCGGTCGATCCGGTCGACAGCCACAAGAAATGGTCCGCCGACATCAAAGACGTGGTCGGCTTCGCGCCCAACTACCCCATGATCGGCGATACCGACCTCAAGATTTCCAAGCTCTACGGCATGCTGCCGGCGAGCACCGCCGGCACTTCCGAGGGCCGCACCCCGGCCGACAATCAGACCGTGCGCAACGTGTTCGTGATCGGCCCCGACAAGAAGATCAAGCTCGTGCTGGTCTACCCGATGACCACGGGCCGCAATTTCGACGAGGTGCTCCGCGTGATCGACTCGCTGCAGCTCACCGCCAAGCATCGGGTGGCAACGCCGGCGAATTGGAAGCAGGGCGAAGACGTGATCCTCACCGGCGCCGTGACCGACGATGAGGCGAAAAAGCTCTATCCCCAAGGCTGGAAGGCGCCGAAGCCCTACATACGCGTCGTGCCGGCGCCGCGGCAGTAAGCGCGCCGCTGATACGAGGAACGAACCTGGAGAGCGCGGCTGCGGGCGCGCTCTTTGCTTTTCGAACTGGGCGCGCAGCAACCAACCTCGAAACGGCTTCACGGCACCAGCAGGACCTTGCCGATATTCCCGCGATCTTGAATGAAGTGATGCGCTTGCGCCGCCTCGTTGAACCGGAAGCTGCACGCGATCTTCGGCTTGACCACGCCTTGCTCCCATAGTTCGAGCAATCGACCGGCCCATTCGCGGATGCGGTCGACCTCGCCCCACATGTGACCAAGGTTGACGCCGAACGCGCCCTTGTTCGCGTTCATCAGCGCTAACGGGTTGAACTGAAACCAGGGCGTGCCGGCGACCACGCCCAGCATTGCGAGAATGTTGCGCTCCTTGCGGTCGGCCATGGCGGAAACGCCGAACATCCCCAGCCGCCCGGTCGGAGCGAGCAGGCGATATCCCTTCTTCCACGACTCGCCGCCGACGGCGTCAAGAATGAGCTCGACTCCGCGGCCATTGGTGATTTCGCGCACGCGGACCTCGAAATCTTCCGTGCGGTAGTCGATCAGATGGTCGACGCCCAGCGCGCGCAGTTCGGCGTGTTTTGCTGCGGAAGCCGTGCCGATGACGCGGGCGCCGAGATGTTTGGCGATCTGCGTTGCGGCGATGCCGACGCCCCCGCCCGCCGAATGGACCAGAACAGTCTCGTTGCGTTTCAAGCCGCCCATGACGACGACCAGTTGCCAGGCGGTGAAATAATTGACCGGAACGGAAGCGCCCTCCAACGCCGACATTCCCGCCGGCCGCGCGAAGACCTGCTTTATTGGTACGCAGACCGTGTCCGCATAGCCGCCAAAACGCGTCATGGCGATCACGTCGCGTCCAATCCAATTCTCCTCGACGCCGAAGCCTGCCGCATCGACGCGGCCGCTGACCTCGTAACCCGGCACGACGGGGATCGGCGGCAGGTCGGGATAGAGACCCATGCGCCCCATAATGTCGGCGAAATTGATCCCGCTCGCCTCGACGCGAATGCGAATTTCGCCGGCTTTGGGCTGGGGATCGGGCGCCTCCTTGACCTCGAGCACCTCCGGCGCGCCGGCCCGCGTGATCCAGATCTGCCGCATGACTTTCGCCTCCGGTTGGGCCAAGTTCGGGCCGCCCGATATCAGCGCGGCAGCCTTTGCCGCACCGACGCGGACAACGCCTGAACGAGGAAGCCATCGTGAGCAGCATCGCCGAATTGAAGCCGCCGCCCTTTGCCGAATTCCTCGGCATCAGGATAACGCATATTTCGCCGGACCGAGTCACCGGCGAGCTTGCCGTTCGCCACGAACTCGCGACCGTGCCCGATATCATTCACGGCGGCGCCATCATGGCGCTCGCCGACAATATCGGCGCCGCGGCAACGATGGTGAACCTCCCTGAAGGCGCGCACACCACGACCATCGAGAGCAAGACCAACTTCTTTGCCGCCATTCCCGTCGGCGATATGGCGCGCGCCGAATGCACGCCGCTGCATCGCGGCCGCACGACGATGGTGTGGCAGACCAAGGTCACGCGCAATGACGGCAGGCTTTGCGCATTGGTCACGCAGACCCAACTCGTCCTGCTGCCGAAGAAGACCTAGGTTTACGCGCCGGGCGATGCTGCCGTCCGCTACTTCCCGACCAGCTCCTCCGAAGCAGCGCCGAGCCGCAGCGCGAGACGCGGATCGAGTCGCTGCGCCAGCGCCGCGTGCGCTTCGCGCCAGACCGGGATCGCCGCCTCGAGGCGCCGGGCGCCCTCCTCCGTCAGCCAGACCGCGCGGCGGCGCTGATCCTGATCGGCGATGGCGATTTCGACGAGCCCCGCCGCCTCCAGGCCGCGCAGGTTTCGCGACAGCGTCGATTGATCGAGCCCGGTGCGCTCCGCCAAAGCGCCGAGCGTGTCGTCTGAAGCCGCCGCGATCTGTGCCAGCAGCCCGAACTGGGCGATGCTCAAGCCGCTGCCGGCCATGCGGCCCTCGAGGAAATTCGTGATCCGCCGGGCGGCGAGACGGCTCGCCCAGCCGGCGCAGGCGGCGATGGCGGCGCGCGCATCGTTGACCAGGTTTTTCGCGGGGGCTTGCGGTCGTCGCGGCATGGTTTATATGTATGTACATCGTTTGTATTTACAAGGAAATAGCATCATGCGCCCCGCCCCGGTATTGAAATACGGCACGGCAAAACCCGAGGAGGTCGCCGGCATGACCGGCAGACAAATGATGCAGGCCTTGATCGACGGGACCATTCCCGCGCCGCCGATCACGCAAACGTTGAACTTCTGGCTCGTGGAAGTCGGCGACGGGTATGCCGTGTTCGAGGGCGACACCGGGCCGCATCTGCTCAACCCATTGGGCGGCGTGCACGGCGGTTGGGCGTTGACCCTCATCGACAGCGCCGCCGGCTGCGCCGGGCATACGCTGCTGCCCGCCGGCGCCGGCTACACGACGGTCGAGACCAAGGCCAACTTCACCCGTCCTATCAGACACGATAGCGGCCGGGTCCGCGCCGAAGGCCGGGTCGTCAGCCGCGGCCGCCAAATCATGACCGCCGAAGCACGCGTCCTCGACGCCGCCGGCCGCATCCTTGCTCACGGCACGTCGACTTTGATGGTGCTCGGCAATGGCAACGGCGAAAATCGCGCGGGCGCCGGCAAATGAACGCAACGCGGCCACGCCGATCCGCGACCCGCGGCTTCCGCATCAAGCGCGTCTACGCGCCGGCCGCCGCGGACGATGGATTGCGCGTGCTGGTCGACCGGCTGTGGCCGCGCGGCATCAGCAAAGAGAAGGCACGTATCGATCTTTGGCTCAAGGAGATCGCGCCGAGCGACGCGCTGCGTCGCCGCTTTCACGGCAACCCGGAGCAGTGGGGTCAGTTCGCAGCGGCTTATGCCCGCGAACTTGCGCAGGAGCCGGCCAAGAGCGCTACCGCGGGCTTGCGCGAAGAGCTCCGCCGCCGACCCGTCACCCTGCTCTACGCCGCGCGCGACGAGACCCACAACAACGCGGTGGCGCTGAAGGCTTGGCTCGACAAGTTGCGCTGAGAATGCCGAAGGAATCCCCGGCGTCCGGCGATCGCCGCACCCGATAGAATCTGAGGTTCACACCGGTCGGCTCAAGCGAATGCCCGCCCGGCGGACAGCTGGGACAAGCCCCGCCATGACTAGGCGTCGTCACCGGTCGCTGCGCGAGAGCACGTCGATCAGTTCGCCGACCTTGCGGCGCTGCTCGGCCTTGGTGCCGGAGGCGATCGCGTGCTCGACGCAATGGGCGACATGGTCGGCGAGGATCTCCTCCTCGGCGCGACGCAACGCGGCGCGCGCTGCCGAGAGCTGGGTGACGATGTCGATGCAATAGCGGTCGTCCTCGACCATGCGCGCGAGCCCGCGCACCTGACCCTCGATCCGCTTCAGGCGCTTGAGCACCAACGTCTTGGCATGCGGACGCATGGCCGCTATATACCCTTACCGGGTATCCGTTTCAAGGGAAGGGTCATGGACCAATCGGCGCATGCGGCAGCCACCGATGCCGCCGTCGATCCAGTCTGCGGGATGCGCGTCGATCCGGCGACGAGCCCGCATCGCTACACGCACGAGCGGCAGACTTATTATTCGAGCCCGCATCGCTACACGCACGAGCGGCAGACTTATTATTTCTGCTGCGCCGGCTGCCGCGGCAAATTCATCGCCGATCCCGGGAAATATCTGCAGGCCGCCGCGCCGTCGCCCGACGACGCGATTTACACCTGCCCGATGCATCCGGAAGTCCGCCAGCGCGGCCCGGCCGCGTGCCCGATCTGCGGCATGGCGCTCGAGCCGGTGACGGCGACTGCGCCGAATCCCGAGTTCGCCGAGATGACCCGCCGGTTCTGGATTGCCCTGGCGTTGTCGCTTCCGATCGTGGTGCTGGAAATAGGCGGACATCTGCGCGGCATGCCCATGCTGCTCGGCGCGACGCTTTCACAGTGGGTCGAGTTTGCGCTCGCGACTCCGGTCGTGCTGTGGGCCGGTTGGCCCTTCTTCGTCCGCGGCTGGCGCTCGATCCGCGCGCGCAACCTCAATATGTTCACCCTCATTGCGCTCGGAACCGGCGCGGCCTGGGCCTACAGCGTCGTTGCCGCGGCCGCGCCCGGAATCTTTCCCGCCGCGTTTCGCAGCGCGCGCGGCACGGTTGCGGTCTATTTCGAGGCCGCCGCGGTCATCACCGTGCTGGTTCTGCTCGGCCAGGTTCTGGAACTGCGCGCGCGCGAACGGACGTCTGGCGCCATCCGCGCTCTCCTCGACCTCGCGCCCAAGACCGCGCGGCGGCTCAGGGACGACGGCGGCGAGGAGGAGATTTCGCTCGATCGCGTCGTCCCCGGCGACCGGCTGCGCGTGCGCCCGGGCGAGAAGATTCCGGTGGACGGCGTGCTGCTCGAAGGTCGATCGTCGCTCGATGAATCGATGGTCACCGGGGAATCGATCCCCGTGAGCAAAGAGCCGGGAGCAAAACTCATCGGCGGCACGCTGAACCAGACCGGCGGCTTCATCATGCGGGCCGAGAATGTCGGTCGCGACACCCTGCTCGCGCAGATCGTGCAGATGGTGGCCGCGGCGCAGCGCTCGCGCGCGCCGATTGCACGCCTCGCCGATCGGGTATCGTCCTGGTTCGTGCCGCTGGTGATCGTAGTCGCCCTTGCCACTTGCGCGACATGGGCGATCTATGGGCCCGAACCCCGCTCCGCCTTCGGCTTGGTCGCCGCGGTCAGTGTGCTCATCATTGCGTACCCGTGCGCCCTCGGGCTCGCCACCCCGATGTCGATCATGGTGGGCGTGGGCCGCGGCGCGCAGGCGGGCGTCCTGGTGAGGAACGCCGAAGCGCTGGAGCGGATGGCAAAGGTCGACACGCTCGTTATCGACAAGACCGGCACCTTGACCGAGGGCAAGCCGAAAATCACCGCCGTCATCCCCATCGCCGGCGTCGATGAAGCCGAGGTGCTGCGCCTTGCCGCGAGCCTCGAGCGCGCGAGCGAGCACCCGCTTGCCGCCGCGATCCTCGCCGCCGCCGCGGCGCGCGGCATCGCCCTTGCCGCGGTCGGCGACTTCGATTCGGCGACCGGGAAAGGCGTCGTCGGCACGGTCGAGGGCCGCAATGTCGCGCTCGGCAGTGCCAACTTCCTCGCCGAGCTCGGCCTCAAGACGCTGCCGCTCGAAGGCGAAGCCGATAATTTGCGCCGCGACGGCGCGACCGTGATCTATCTCGCCGTCGATGCGAAGCTCGCCGGCATTCTCGGCATCGCTGATCCGATCAAGGCGACGACTAAAGCGGCGCTGCGGGCGCTGCGCGCCGACGGCATCCGCATCGTCATGCTCACGGGTGACAACCGCGTCACCGCCGAGACGGTGGCGCGCCAGCTCGCCATCGCCGAGATCGAGGCGGAGGTACCGCCCGACCGCAAGAGCCTCATCGTCGCCAAGCTGCGGCGCGAAGGCCGCGTCGTCGCCATGGCCGGCGACGGCGTCAACGACGCTCCGGCGCTTGCCGCCGCCGATGTCGGCATCGCCATGGGGACCGGCACCGATGTCGCCATCGAGAGTGCCGGCATCACGCTCGTCAAGGGCGACCTCGTCGGCATCGTGCGCGCGCGGCGGCTGGCGCAGGCGGTCATGCGCAACATCCGGCAAAATCTCTTCTTCGCTTTCGTCTATAACGGCGCCGCCATCCCGCTTGCCGCCGGCGTCCTTTATCCTGCCTTCGGCATCATGCTGTCGCCGGTCATCGCCGCCGCGGCGATGGCGATGTCCTCGGTGAGCGTGATCGGTAACGCCTTGCGGCTGCGGCGGGTCGCGCTTTAACCCTCGGGCAGCGGGATGAACTCCTTCTCGTCGCCGGGCACGAGCGCGAACTTTCCGGACTTCCACTCCTCCTTCGCCTGCTCGATGCGCTCGCGCCGCGAGGAGACGAAATTCCACCAGATGTAGCGGGGCCCTTCGAGCGCCGCGCCGCCGAGAAACATCAGCCGCGCCGGGCTTTTCGCCTTGACCGTAATCCGGTCGCCGGGACGAAATACCAGAAGCACCGGCGCCGTGAAGGCGTCGCCGGCAATATCGATCTCGCCTTCGGCCACGTAGATCGCGCGCTCCTCCTGATCGGCATCGAGCGGGGCGCTGGCGCCGGCGTCGAGCAGGACCTCGGCGTAGAGCCATTCCGACACCATGCCGACGGGTGACGTTTGGCCGAAGGCCGAGCCGGCGATCACGCGTGCGCGCACGCCGCGATCTTCGATCGTCGGCAGGCTCGAGGCGGCGAAATGCTGGAACGACGGCGCTATTTCCTCATGCTCGCGCGGCAGCGCGATCCAGCTCTGAATTCCGAACATGGTCTCGTTGCCCGCCCGCGCGCTCGCCGGCGTGCGCTCGGAATGGGCGATGCCGCGGCCGGCCGTCATCAGATTCATCGCGCCGGGCATGATCTCGAGCGCGTTGCCCTCGCTGTCGCGATGCATCACGCGGCCGCCGAACAGATAGGTGACGGTCGCGAGCCCGATATGCGGATGCGGGCGAACGTCCAAGCCCTGCCCGGCCACGAACTGGACCGGTCCCATCTGGTCGAAGAAGATGAACGGACCGACCATCTGCCGCTGCCCGTGCGGCAGGGCGCGGCGCACGGAAAAGCCGTCGCCGAGATCGCGCACCCGCGGCACGATGATCAGCTCAAGCGCGGCGCAAGACTTGGCATCGCCGAGCACCGGGTCCTTGTCGGGCATCGAGCTCATCGTTCTCCTCCCTAGAGCATGATCCGGGAAAGTGGAACCCGGTTTTCCGAAAGATCATGCTTCACCAAAGTCGCAAGGCGAGCCGCTTTGCGGCACGCGCCTGCCGGTCAGCCCCCTCCCCGGTTCGCATTACCGGGACATGTATGGTACGCCCGGTCGCGCGGCAAACCTTCGTCCCGGTCAACCGGTCGATGTCGATGATTTCAGCGCCTTCGGTGACGAGTGTCGGCCTGCTGCTCGGCTTGAGCCTGTTTCTCGGCCTGGCCTTCGAGGATTTCTTTGCGCAAACCGACACCAAGCGCCCCGGCGGCATCCGCACGTTTCCGATGCTGGCGCTCGCGGGCGGCGTCCTTTACCTCTTCGATCCGACACATCTCATCCCCTTTACCGGCGGCCTGCTCGTGCTCGGCGCCTGGCTCGCGATCTTCTATCGCCAGCATGTCCGCGAGCAGGACGAAAAGGGCGAGCCGAATGTCGGGCTGGTCGTGCCGGTCATCAACGTCCTCGCCTATCTCCTCGGCGCCGCGAGCCTGGCATTGCCGCCCTGGGTCGCGGTGGCGATGACGGTGACGGCGGTTCTGCTCCTCACCGGACGTGAAAAGCTTCACGCTTTGGCGCGGCGCGTCGAGGTCAAGGAATTCGTCACCGCCGGCGAGTTTCTGATCCTGACCGGCATCGTCCTGCCGCTCTTGCCCAACGAACCGGTGACGACGCTGACGACGATCACCCCGCACCAGGCCTGGCTGGCGCTGGTCGTCGTTTCCTCCCTCTCCTATGTCAGCTACCTCGCCCAACGCTACTGGGCCGCCGCCGCCCGCGGATTGTGGATGGCGGCGCTCGGTGGGCTTTATTCGTCGACGGCAACGACCGTGGTGCTGGCGCGCCAGGCGAATGTCGGAACGGTGACGCGGCGGCAGGCGCAAGCGGGCATCACGCTCGCCTCCGCCATCATGTATCTGCGCATCCTGGCGGTCATCGCCGTCTTCAATTTCCGGATGGCGGCGGAGCTGGCCCTGCCGCTTTGCGGCCTTTCGCTCGCCGGCCTGCTGATCTGCGCGCTGCAATATCGATTGGCGCGGCCGGCTGCGCAGGAGGAAGGCGCGCAGCAAAAGGCGCTGCAGGCGACCGGCATCAATCCGCTGGAGCTTGGTCCGGCGGCATTGTTCGCCGCGCTGTTCGTTCTCGTCTCGCTGGTGTCGAAGTGGACGACGACGGAGTTCGGAATCTCCGGCATCTATTGGCTAGCGGCGGTCGTCGGCATAACCGACATCGATCCCTTCGTCCTCAATTTGGCGCAAGGCGGCACCACGGGAGTGCCGCAAAGCGCGCTCGCGGCCGCAATCCTCATCGCCGCCTCGTCCAACAACATTCTCAAGGCCGGCTACGCGGTCAGTTTCGGCGGACGGACGACCGGCGCCAGTGCCGCCGCGCTGGTGCTGCTGGCCATCGCCGGCGTCGCCATCGCCATCGCGACCGGGGGATTTTAAAGCACGATCCGGAAAAGTGGGCACCGGTTTTCCGAAAAGATCGTGCTCCACGAGAAAGCACGATCCGGAAAGATCGCGCTTTTCCTCCCCCGCTTGCGGGGGAGGAGGACCATGCGCAGCATGGTGGAGGGGGCGTGGTCGAAGGAATTTGTTTGATGCACAAGAGCACTTGCTGCGCATGCCCCTCCCACCGCCCTGCGGGCGGTCCCCCCTCCCCGCTTCGCGGGGCGGGATAGAGCGAAAGTAAGTTTCAGTGAATCGTCTGGTCGCTTTGAAGGGTGGACGGCAGGATGCCGCAATTCTTCTCGACCGCCCGGTGTTGCAGGAGCTTCTCCTCGCTCAGCACCGCCTCATAGTCGGCGCGGTAGGCGAGCGCCCCGATCACGGCGCCGCCGCCACCACCCTCGGCCGCCTTGTCCATGAGGCCGCGCAGCTCGTTCTCCCGCGCCAGCAGCACCTTCCATCGCGCGGCGAGATCATTGCAGTGGTAGGCGTCATAGCGCGCTGGATCGACGAAGAGCTGGCCAGGATCGGCGGCGGTGAGTGAAGCGGGCCCCTCGCCGAGGCCGCAGCCGGCGAGCGCCACTGCGGCAACGAAGATCGCGCCGGCGCGGCCGCGGCGCCAAGCTTGCAGCCAAGTATGAAAGCGAGTCTGCAGCCATATCTGCAATAAAGCCCGCAACCATGCCGGCGCGGCGGCCCGCTCGGCGGGCCGGCCATAAATCGACCGATAAATGCCGTCGCTCAATGTCATCGGACGCGTCCGAGCAGGCAAAAAAGCCAAAGGAGGCATCGGCACCGGTCCGCGCAAATCCCCCGCGCACCGTTTACAGCCTCATGCGCCGCAAATAAGGCAGGCCTTCGCTCGCGCCCAGGTGGCGACGGTATGGTACGCATAAGACGATTTTTGCGAAACTATGCTAAGCTAGTTTTATGATTGGTCACCTGCCTGAGCATGCCGCTGCCTTTATGGCATCCTTGCGCGCGTAGAACATGCTTTGCGTCGCAGCGGCTATGCGAGGAACGATCACGATAGAGCCATAGTGAACTGGCGTAAGTTCGCCACAGAGTTAGGAGACAGCTTTTTTGCTTACGTGCTCAAATCAAAGTGTGCTGAAACGCTCCTGGCTGAACCGCCACGGATTTATTACACCCGTCAAGGGTTCGGTCCCGAAATCCAAAAGCCCATAACTGATGTGGTACAGCTATTCACACGCGGCGTTTGCCAAGTGCGCAACAATATTGTTCACGGCGAAAAGTATGTCGATTTGGCAACGCCTCGCGATGATGCCCTCGTGATCGGAGCCAACCGCGTTCTTGAGCTCGCGATTGCCCGGCATCCGAAGTTAGTCGGCCTAATTAAGCTTCCGCAATCTGCAGAGTGATCATTCGCATTACGCGAAGCATCAATGTTCGGCGGTTACCGGGAAAAAGCCGTACCGGCCCAAATGCGGGTTCTTGCTGAAAAAGAGTGACTGCCTGCGCGACTTAATGCTGTCGGGCGGATCGACGTTTTCGAGAATTATAATCTGCCTGTCTTTCAGCGTTAGCAAGTATTCGTAGAACCGTTCTTGAACATCTGTACCTGACAGATCATCCTCTTCGCCTTCGGGCTCTCGATATGCTAGCAGCGGCGTATCCAGCACCACAAAACCGGGGTGGAAAAGCTCGTTGGAGCGCGCATACTCCAAGAGGGTAACAGTAAACGCCGCATGAGTGATGGCACGCATGCCCTTTCCTCGACTTCCGCGCGGCTTGCCTGATATGACAAAATCACGCGTCGTTTTGTCAAAATGCACTCGTGAAGCGTCGGGAAAATTCCACGCTTTCAAAACGCCTTCCAACTGACTCGAAAAGCTATCGAGTGTGCTTTCGGACAAATCAGCGGAGGACGCATCCTTATCCTCGCGTTGAGCAGGCCCGGCTTCAATCGCTATCTTGCGATTTTGCAGCTCAGCAATGGCCGTGACCAACGAGATAGCGTTCTGAACGGTCGTACGCTTATCCAAGATTTCCGTGTACGCCGCGCGCTGTTCTGACACCGATGGGTTTATTTCCTCCAATCTTGCTTCTGTCGATTGTAATTCCCTGAACAATTGTGGCATCCAATTGTCGTAACGATTAGCCTCGTCTCTTAATTGATTCACGGCATCTTCCAATTCGCTTCTGAGAAGCACGATCTTAGCCCTCTCCGCATCTGCGGCTGCAATCACCGCATCGACATTCCCATCACATTTTGCGTCGTGACGTTGAGATTCAGGGAGAGCGCCACACAAAGGACAAGCACCTGGTGCGAGCACCGCCAATAATGTACCAGCCTCTCGCACACCTTCGAGTCGCGAAAGATCGGACTGATAGTGGCGATCAAGTAGATTGAATCGCGCCACCAACTCATCGATCTCAGATCTTCGATTTCTCGCCAGATCTGAATTCCTCCTAAGCTCTGTCCTGTGCTGGAGTATCTCGCGGTGGGCCTGCTCTGTTTGGCGAAGAATCGCTCGCTCGCGGTCAAGGTTTGCATCGAGTCGGCTAAGCTGTGCGGTTAGCTCATTGGAATCGTTTTCCTCTCCGACTAGCTCGGCCAATCGAGCTTGGTGTTCAGCGATTAACTCATCAATGACTTCAACTTTTGCCGTCCGAGAAAGGCTTTCTGCTCGGTCCCGTTCGACTGGCTGTATTGCGCTATCGTCAACGCCAGTGAGCAATAACTTAAATACGGCCAGCTCGGCCGTTTTACTGGTAAATTGTTCAGTCTCTATGGGGGACCCGCGTTTTTGAATATCGCCCTCTGATATGAGGCATAGATGCGCAAGGTTCCGAAAGCTTAAGCTATTTGTTTCGCCAGAAGCGTTTCGTCGAATCCGCTTACCAGCGAGCGCAATCTTTTCGAGAAGAAAGGTGGACAGATTATCCGAACGCGTCGGATTGTGCTTGGCAGCGAGAATGCTCGTCTCGACTCCAACGGGAACATTGAAATGAAGGCCAGCATAACAACGAAATTGCCCTCCGCTCGTGCTGCGCTCAAGAGTGAATTCCTCGGAATCGCCGTGCTCCACGCCGAGAAAAATGCGGTCGTAGCCTACACGCTCGGGTATGTCGCGCAAATCCGCGCTTGCTCCGAGCATGAAATCTAGAGCTTCGAGAATGAACGACTTGCCTGTCTCGGACGCGCCATAAATCACGTTCAAGCCAGAGGCAAAGGAGACGCTTGCAGGCTCCTTGTTGGGCCCGGAAAAACACAGATGGCGAAGAGTTAGTGCGGGCGTGGTCATGTTTCACCCGCAATACTTCTCTCTACATGCTGGAATTCCTCGATCCAGCGGCCAAATGCCCCGCGCATAGTCTCCCGAAACGTATCCTGCTCCATGTTGCCGAAGACATCGGCAACCCATTTGGTTCGTTCCGTTAGGGCGACAAGATATGGGCTGACCAAGCTAGCCACAAAAGTCTCAGCGAACTCTCCCGCCCGGTACAAAATGCCATTAGCGTTGGCTTCGCGCTCAACCAAGCCGCGACTTCTCATGAGCAAAAGACCGCGCTCCACGAGCCCGCGCCTCACCAATAGCTCGGCCGAGCGCATCGGTAGATCCGGGTGAAGGCTCTCGGGGCCACCCAGGTCGCCTGTGTGGACCACGAGGTAGTCGAAGGCAACGAGTCGTTGCAAATCGAATGCCTTCGGATAGGCAGCGACGAGCACGCCGACCGATCGAATCCCCGTCTCCAACGGGGAATTGAAAGGCAGTGGGAGCCTGCGTTCGTGATGAGGTATCACTTCTTCCACTTGAGGCGATCCTCGTTGGCCAATTGGTGGCATATCCCGCGCTTATCCTGAACCTTCGTTACGCTGATCAGGCCGTTAGCAGTCAAAGGTAGGAGAGCGGCTGCCTGCGTCACTTCGTTCATGCGAATAAGGCCGTCGGGATGCGACGCGGTCTCGATTTCCACGACCCCGGCATGCACTTCCTCCTGAAGTTCCTCAAACGTCCCGGCCGGGACCGTATCTCGGGCGAAGTTCCGAAGTGATTCGGCATGATAGAAATATTCGCGCTGCCGATGGTAATGCTCAACAAGCTCCTGCCATGGATTCAAGTCCGCCAAGCAGGAGATGTCCTTCTGGTGGTGATCGCCGTAAGCTTCGAATAGCTGCTGAAGGTAGCGGCTCTCCATTTGACTCGGCTCCGCCGGTGGCGTTTCCGCCTCCGGGCGATCCGGCAACCCGCCTCCGAATCGCGCCGCGTGATATGGAGTGTGGCTGTGCTCATCGATGGCTTCCAACGCAGTTTTGAACGTGAATCTTGAAAAGTCGCAGCCTTGAACGAACATGGCGAACTTGCCCTCAAGAGGGATCGCGGCCGTCGATGTGATCGCGTTTGCGCACCATTCATCCCATTTTTCGATAAGCTTGCTTTTCAGCTCGGACTGATTGAGGAGAAGCTTCTTGAGGTTCATGCCACAATCTTGTGGAGCCATGAAATAGTAGCGCCGCGGCAAAACAAATTCGCCGTCGAACGCATGCCAAAGTGATTTTCCAATTTCGCGGATGGCTGTACCGGGCGTTAGCGGATGGTCGTAATGCTTGCATTGGTAATTGTCCCAAACGCCGAGAAAGCCTGCGTCGTCGGTTAACCCGGCGATATCGACTCCCATGTCGTTTGCCCCGGATAGTCTCACCACCTTCTTGTATTTGGTTTTTTGATAGTGAGCCCATTCGAGAATGAACTCTTCCCAGTCACCGGCCGAATAGAGAAGTATCTGTTGCTGAGGCGGTATAAGGCGCCCATGGACAATTTTGGCGGAACTCGCCGCCCCCTTTGCGGGAGGGGCTGGAACCTCATTGACCGTGATATTCGAAGGTTTCCATCAGAATTAGTCACGCGGTAATCTCCGGCGAGTTGCAATTGAACAAACAATATCTGCGGTTGTTACGCAATGATGGTGCGGACGGCGGGACTCGAACCCGCACGGGGTTTCCCCCAAGGGATTTTAAGTCCCTTGCGTCTACCGTTCCGCCACGTCCGCGTACCGCCGCAATCCTAATAGGACGCAGGCGCCAATTCCATCAAGCTCAGCAACTTGTGCTCACCCGCCCGAACGCACGCGCGGACTCCCTGCCCGGCAGCCACCGTGTCCGTCCGCGCTCAGACCGCGAAAGGCCCGTTTCGGGCCTCCTCCCCGGAGCCTCGCGCCCCGGCGCAAGCACCGCGGGGTCGACCTCCCCTCGCCGGCCGCGGCCACCCTTCCCTCGCCGCCGTGGCCTGCAGCGTAAGAAGCAGCCGGCGTCAGCGCTTCTACAAGCCGGCCTCGCGGATCGGCGGCTGAAAGGCGAGCCCGGTGTCCCAGGGAAAATAGATCCAGGTATCCTGCGACACTTCGGTGATGAAGGTGTCGACCAGCGGCCGGCCCATGGGCTTGGCATAGACCGTGGCGAGATGCGCGCGCGGCAGCTGCGCGCGCACGATGCGCGCGGTCTGGCCAGTGTCGACGAGATCGTCGACGATGAGCACGCCCGCGCCCTCGCCGCCGCCGAGCGCGACGATCGACGGCGCCACGTCCTTGATCACGGTCAAATTCGCCTGGGTGGTGTGGTCGTAGCTCGACACGCACACCGTCTCGATCAGCCTGATGCCGAGTTCGCGCGCCACGATCGCCGCCGGCACGAGCCCGCCGCGGGTGATGCAGACGATCGCCTGGAAGGCGCGTCCACCGGCGAGCCGCCAGGCGAGCGCGCGCGAATCGCGATGAAACTGGTCCCAGGAAACCGGAAATATTTTTTCCGGACTGGGCTGCGGCACCTGGTTCGGCTGCATGGGATCAAGCTTGGTCATCGCGGCCTTCGCCTCGCGTGGCATGGCAGGCGCGCAGGTTAGAGCATGATCCGGAAAAGTGGAAACCAGTTTTCCGAAAAAGATCATGCTCCACGAAAAGCATGATCCGGAAAAGTGGAAACCCGGTTTTCCGAAAAGATCATGCTCCACGAAAAGCATGATCCGGAAAAGTGGAAACCCGGTTTTCCGAAAAGATCATGCTCCACTCGAAAAAAGTAGAGCGCGATCGATCCAACCTGAAGCGATAGCGCTCTAGAGCGAATTGATCCACTCGACCACCCGCCTGCGGGCGACGAGCGGCGTCGTCAGATGGCCGGCGAACACCTCGACGTAGCGGCTCTTCGGATTCTTGGCGGCGGAATTGAAGGCGTAGTCGGGGCCGCGGCGCGCGATCGGATCGAGCGTGCCGACGACCCACAACAGCGGCACCGGCCCCATCGCCTGGGCGTTTTTCGGGATCACCGCCGGGCCGTCGGGATCGAACATGCTCAGATAGACGAGCGGCGTCGCCGTCGCCGTGAGCGGAATTCCCTGCACCACATCGGGGAAGCCGCGCGGCACGTTGCCCTGCCCGGCGGCGATGAGCTCCTTGGCTTGCGCGATCGCCTCGCGCGTATAGCCGCGCAGCTCGTCGGTTTCCGGCAGATGGCCGGGCACCAGCACCACCACGCCGGCAAGCTCCGGATGGCGCGCGGCGTAGCCGATGGCGGCATTGGCGCCGAGCGAGTGGCCGATCACCACGATCCGGCTCGCGCCCTTGGCCTTGAGCGCGGCGACGACGGCGTCGATCTCGGCCATGGCCTCATCATAGGTGGCGCCGTATTTGCGCTTGAGCGACCACGGCAGATCCGGCTTGGCGACTTGCGCGCCCTCCGCTTCAAGCGACGCGAGGATGCCGCCGTCGAACGCGCCGGGCCAGCCGCCCTTGCCGTGCAAATAGACGATGCCGAAGCCTTCGAGGCCGGCGCTGCGCGCCGGCGCGGCGAGATCGAGCGTCGAAAAAACGGCGAGCGCCGCGAGCGCGCGGATGACGAGCGAAGAAAGAAAGCGGCACCGGTTCATGCCGGAACTATCAGCCGCGCCGGTGGACAAATCGTGACGGGGATTGCGTCGGAGCCGGCGCTTCTCATCAACGCCCCGCCCGGGCGGCAAGCTCCGCCTTGACGCGGGCGATCATCGCTTCGACCGCGGCCTTGGCGGCGGCAAGCTTCTGCGGGTCGCGCGAGCGCACCACCACATGCGTGTTGCCGCCGCGCTTGTCGTCCCAGAACGGATAGGAACCGATGAGGACGCCGGAATGCGCGGCCGCGATCGCGCCGAGCTCGGTGCCGATATCGCCCTCGCGGCAGTCGGCGCGCACGGTCTCCGACTGCATGCGCGCGCCGGTCCTGAGCGTCGGGGCCACCTCATCGAGCATGACCTGCATGATCTGCGGCACGCCGGCCATGACGATGACATTGCCGATGCGGAAACCCGGCGCCGCCGAGACCTTGTTGAGCACCAATTCGGCGCCGGCGGGAAGCCGCGCCATGCGCATGCGCGCTTCGTTCATTTCGCTGCCGATCTGAGAAAGCCGCGTCCGCAAAATCTCGACCGCGCGCGGGTCATAGTCGATCGACACGCCGAACGCCTTAGCGAGGGCATCGGCGGTGATGTCGTCATGGGTGGGCCCGATGCCGCCGGTGGTAAAGACATAATCGTAGCGCGCGCGCAGCGCGTTGAGCGCGGCCACGATCTCCGGCTCATCGTCGGCGACGACGCGCACTTCCTTAAGGTCAATGCCGATGGCGGTGAGATATTCGGCGGTATAGCCGATATTCTTGTCCTTGGTGCGGCCCGACAGGATTTCATCGCCGATGACGAGGAGCCCGGCAGTGACGATCTCAGCTTTGCCGTCGGCCGCGTCGGCCATGGGATTCTCTCCGCGCGCTTCCTTAGAGCGCGATTGCTTCAGGTTGTATCGATCGCGCTCTATTTTTCCTCGAGTCGAGCATGATCTTTTCGGAAAACCGGTTCCCACTTTTCCGGATCATGCTTTTCGTGGAGCATGATCTTTTCGGAAAACCGGTTCCCACTTTTCCGGATCATGCTCTAGCACGGGAGCGTCGCCGCTCGATAGACCCGCGAGATGCGTCGTTACGCTATGAACAGGCGCTTGAGCTCGGATTTCAGAATCTTGCCGTTCGGGTTGCGCGGCAGCATGTCCGCGGCGAACAGGATTCTGACCGGCACCTTGAAGGCGGCGATGCGCTCGGCGGCAAAGGCGCGCAGCTCGTCTTCGCTCGCCCTTGCTCCGGGCTTGAGCGTGACCACCGCGCCCGGCTCCTCGCCGAGCGAATGATGCGGGATGGCGACGACCGCGGCATCGATGACGGCGGGATGCTCGTAGAGGACGTTCTCGACCTCGATGCAGTAGATGTTTTCGCCGCCGCGGATCAGCATGTCCTTGGTCCGATCGAGGATGTAGCAGAATCCCTCTTCATCGAGCCGGGCGATGTCGCCGGTGCGCAGCCAGCCGTCGACGAAGGTCGCCGCGGTGGCGGCGGGGTTGCGCCAATAGCCGCGCACCACGTTCGGGCCCTTGACCCAGAGTTCGCCGACGCCGCCCACCGGCAATTCGCTGCCGTCCTCGCCCAAGACCTTCATCTCGCCGACCGGCAGCGCCGGGCCGCTGCTGTCCGGCCGCAATTCATAATCCTCCTCCGAATGGCCGGTGAACGCCCCCGACGTCTCGGTCATCCCCCAGCCGAAGCCGGGCGCCGATTTCGGGAACTTTTCCTTCAATTTCCGCACCAGCTCGGCCGCCGCCGGCGCGCCGCCATAGGCCACGCTTTCCAGCGAGGAGAGATCGTAGTTTTCCAGTGCCGGATGCTCGAGCAATTGCCAGGCGATCGTCGGCACGCCGCCGGTGCTGGTGATGCGCTCGCGTTCGATGAGCTGCAGGGCAAGTTCCGGATCCCATTTGTGCATCAGGACGAGCTTGCCGCCGGCAGCGATGAGCGGAAGCATGATCGCGTGGCAGCCGGTGGTGTGAAACAGCGGGATCGGCAGCAGCGAGGATTTCTGCGGCGCGGCGGCATCCGGCGCCGGCACTGGCTCGCCGCGCCGCAGGCAGTTCCGCGCCTGCGAATAGGGCCTGGGCATCAGCGCCGAACAGGAATTGCGGTGCGTCCCGACGGCGCCTTTCGGCTTTCCCGTCGTGCCGGAAGTGTAGAGGATCGTGGCGTCGTCCTCGGCATCGAGCGTCACCTCCGGCAGCGGCCGATCCGGCAGCAGCGGCCAGGAATTGACCTCGCCGATGACGGATTCGAGCCTTGAGACCTTTGGGTGCGCCACCTCTTCGCCCTCGCGGCTGACGAAGACGCGCTCGAGCGCCGGGCAATTGTGCAGATGTTCGGACAGCCGCTCGAGCCGTTCGCGATCGACGAATGCGACCTTGGCGCCGGAATCGAGGAGCCCGTATTCGAGCTCCGGCCCGGTCCACCAGGCATTGAGCAGCGTCGCGACGCCGCCGGCAAGCAGACAGCCGAAAAAGACGGCCGGCCATTCTGGGACATTGCGCATCGCGATCGCGACGCGGTCGCCCTTGCCGACGCCGGCGCGCCGCAGCGCCTCGGCAATGGCGAGCGCGGCGCGCGCGAACGCCTCATAGCTCGCGCGCTCGTCGCGATAAACGACGAAGGTCCGCTCGCCATAGGCCCGCGCCAGGAGAAAGACTTCGCGCATCGTCGGCGGCGCGTTTTTCCACACGCGCGTGCGAATGCCGCGAATCTCGCGCTCCTCGATTTCGAACGTGGAGCCGGGACGGGTCAAAATGGCGTTGGCTTGCGCAAGCGAAATGACCGGGAAGTTGTTCGCTACCGCCACGTTTTTTCCATATGCGGGCCGCCTTGCACGGCGAATTGTCAAGGCCCGACGATCAATAGCCCTGCTCGCGGGCGAGACGGTCGGCGTGGAAGCCGACGTCGCCGAAAAGCTCCTGGCCGACGCGCGCGCGCTTCATGAAGAAGCCGATGTCGAATTCGTCGGTCATGCCGATGCCGCCGTGCAACTGCACCGCCTCCTGCACCGCCAGCGTCGCGCTGGCGCCGGCCCGCGCCTTGGCAACCGAAACGACCATCGCCGAATTCTCCAGATCGGCATCGAGCACCTGCAGCGCCTTCAGTACCGCGGCCTGGGTAATCTCCAGCTCGGTGAACACATGCGCAGCGCGGTGCTGCAACGCCTGAAACGAGCCGATCGGCTGGCCGAACTGCTTGCGGTCCTTGAGGTAGGCGAGCGTCCGCCCGAAGGCCTCCTCGCCCACGCCGGTGAGCTCGGCGGCAACCGCGGCGCGGCCGACATTGAGCACGGCCTCGAGCAGCGGCCAGCCGCGATCGACCTCGCCCATCACCGCGTCACCGTCGACCTCGGCGCGATCGAAGCGGATGCGCGCCGCGTTATGCGCGTCGACCATGATCGTGCGTTCGATCTCGACGCCCTTGGTCTTGGCATCGACCAGGAAGAGCGTGAGACCATCGGTCTCGCCCGGCGCACCGGCGCTGCGCGCGGCGACGATGAAAAAATCCGCGACATGTCCGTCGACGACGAAGCATTTGTCGCCGCTGAGCGCGAAGCCGTTGCCGCTGCGCTCGGCCTTGAGCACGGTGGCGCTGGGCGCGTGTTTCCTGCGCTCATCGACCGCCAGCGCCAGGATGAGATCGCCGGCGGCGAGCTTCGGCAGCAGCTCCTTGTTTCGGGCGCTATTGCCATCGCGCAGAAGCGTCGTCGCGCCGAGGAGCGCCGTCGACAGAAACGGCGACGGCGTCAGGTTGCGGCCGATTTCCTCCATGATCACCCCGGCTTCGACATAGCCGAGGCCGGTGCCGCCGAGCGCTTCCGGCACCAGGATGCCGCAAAACCCCATCTCGGCGAACGCCTTCCACAGCGGGCGCGAATACCCGTCGGCGTCGCGCGTGTCGCGCAATTTGCGCAGCTGCGAGACCGGCCCCTTATCGGCGAGAAAGGCGCGTGCGTTGTCTCGCACCATCATTTGTTCTTCATTGAGAATGAGCGCCATCGTCCTCTCCGCAATCACGCCCCGGGCAGTTCCAGGATACGCTTGGCAATCACGTTCAGCTGCACCTCGCTGGTGCCGCCCTCGATCGAGTTGCCCTTGCTGCGCAGCCAGCCGCGGGCGGCGTCGCCGTTGCGCGAGCGCTCGCCCTCCCATTCGAGCGCATCCGAGCCGCCGGCCGACATCAACAATTCATGGCGGCGTTTGTTCAGTTCGGCGCCGTAATATTTGAGCATCGAGGAGATGGCCGGGTTCGCCTGCTTGGCCTTCAACAGATCGCCGGTCCGCTCGAGCGCCAGCTGAAAGGCGAAGGCGTCGATCTCGAGGCGCGCGATATCGGCGCGCAGACAGGTATCGGCAAGCGCGCCGGCTTCGGTGCCCAGCGCATCGGCGGCGACCTGTCCGAGCGGGCGCCCTGCCGTGAGCCCGACCGAGCTGATCATCTCGCGTTCGTGCGTCAACAGATATTTGGCGACCTCCCAGCCCTTGTTGAGCTCGCCGACGACGTTGCCTTTGGGCACCCGCACATTGTCGAAGAAGGTCTCGCAGAACGGCGACTTTCCGGAAATCAGCTGGATCGGCTTGGTCGATACCCCGGGCGTTTTCATATCGAAGAGGATGAAGCTGATGCCGAGATGTTTCGGCGCCGCCGGATCGGTTCGCACCAGACAAAAGATCCAATCGGCCTTGTCGGCATAGCTCGTCCAGATCTTCTGGCCGTTGACGAGAAAATGATCACCCTTGTCTTCCGCGCGCGTCGCCAGGGAAGCAAGGTCCGAGCCGGCATTAGGCTCTGAATAGCCCTGGCACCAGCGGATTTCACCGCGCGCGATCTGCGGGAGATATTCGCGCTTCTGCGCTGGCGTTCCATATTTCAACAAGGCCGGGCCGAGCATCCAGATGCCGAACGAATCGAGCGGCGAGCGGCAGCGGAGCCGGCGCATCTCGGCGCGCAGGATCCTGCCTTCCTCGCGCGAGAGGCCGCCGCCGCCATACTCCTGCGACCATTCCGGCACCGTCCAGCCGCGCGCCGCCATCCGCTCGAACCAGAGGCGTTGCCCTTCGGACTTGAACTTTCGATGGCGTCCGCCCCAGAAACGGTCGTCGTCGTCCTCGAGCGGCAGCCGCATGTCGGGCGGGCAATTAGCCTCGAGCCAAGCCCGCGTTTCGCTGCGGAATTTTTCAAGATCAGACATCTGCGAGGTCTCCTTCCGCCGCGTGCGCCAGCCGTTCCGCAATCAGGTAATCGTGTTGCCGCCGTCGACGATGATGGTCTGTCCGGTCATGAAGCTTCCCGCGCGCGACGCCAACAGCACCGCGGCGCCGGCGACCTCGTCCGGCTCGCCAATGCGACCGAGCGGCGTCCGTGTGGTCGACCGCTTCAGCGTGTCCGCATTTTCCCAGAGAGCGCGCGCAAAGTCGGTGCGGATGAGACCGGGCGCGATACAATTGATCCGCACATTGTGCGGCCCGAACTCGATGGCGAGATTGCGCGCGAGCTGAAAATCCGCCGCTTTGGAAATGCAATAGGTGCCGATGACCGGACTGCCGCGCAGACCGCCCACCGAGGAGACGATGATGATCGAGCCGTCCTTGCGGGCGATCATTTGCGGAGCCACCAGGCTGATCAGCCAGTGATTGGAGATGATGTTGTTTCCGAGAATCTTGCGAAATTCGTCGTCGCTGATCGTGTGCATCGGCCCGTAATGCGGATTGGAAGCGGCGTTGCAGACCAGCACGTGAATTTCGCCGAACGCCCGCGTCACCTCCGCGACCAGATCGCCGAGTTGCTCCTTGGCGGAAATGTTGGCCGCCACGGCGATGGCGCGCGTGTCGCTATATTTCGCGTTGATTGCCGCCGCTACCTCGCGGCAGGGTTCGACGTGGCGCGCGGAAACGACGACTTTGGCGCCATGTTCGGCCATTCGCTCGACGATTGCGCGACCGATGCCGCGCGAGGATCCGGTAACCACCGCGACCTTGCCGCTGAGGTCGAATAGCGACGCCAAAGGCCTCCTCCCCATCGCATTTTTTCTATTTGTGTGCGAAAGCTTATATACAGGCGTCGGATGAAAGCAAAGAGGAGCGCGCAATGACCGCCATCAATTCCGTGACCGATCTCACCCGCGAAGGCGATATCGCTGTACTTACCCTCGACTCGCCGCCGGTCAACGCACTTTCGGCGGACGTGCGCACCGGCCTCGCCACCGGCATCGGCCAAGCCCTGGCGGACCCCGCGGTCAAAGCCATCGTGTTGATTTGTGCGGGCCGCACTTTCGTCGCCGGCGCGGATATCGCCGAGTTCGGCAAGCCGCCGAAGGGCGCGCCGCTGAGCGATGTCCAGGCGGCGATCGAAGGAGGCGCCAAGCCGGTGATCGCAGCAATCCACGGCACTGCTTTGGGCGGCGGTTTCGAATTGGCGCAAGCCTGCCATTATCGGGTCGCGGTGCCATCGGCAAATTTCGGGCAACCGGAGATCAAGCTCGGCATCATCCCCGGCGCCGGCGGCACCCAGCGCCTGCCGCGCCTGATCGGCGTGGAGAACGCCCTCGACGCCATTCTCTCGGGGGCGCCGTTCGGCGCCAAGCGAGCCCGTGAGTGGGGCGTCGTCGACGAACTCCTCGAGGAAGGAAAACTGCGCGAAGGCGCCATCGCCTTCGCGCGAAAGGCCGTCGACACGCGTATGCCGTTGCGCAAGATCAGCGAACTCAACGACAAGGTCGAAGCCGCCCGCGGCCGGCCGGAAATCTTCGAGAAGGCGCGGCGCGATTACGCGCGCAAGTACCGCGGCTTCGAAGCCTGGCAGGGCGCGCTCAAGGCGGTGCAGGCGGCCGTCGAGCTACCATTCGCCGAGGGTATGAAGCGCGAGCGCGAAATTTTTGCCGAGCTTGTCTCCTCCCCGCAGTCGCAGGCCCAGCGCTATGTGTTCTTTTCCGAACGAAAGGTGTGGAAGATCGCCGACGTTCCCGACAACACGCCGACCCTGCCGATCAAGAAGGTCGGCGTGATCGGCGCCGGCACGATGGGCGGCGGCATATCGATGAATTTCCTCAATGTCGGAACTCCGGTGACCATCATCGAGACGGCGCAGCAAGCGCTCGACCGCGGCCTCGCCACCATCCGCCGCAACTATGACAACACGGCCAAGAAAGGCCGGCTGACGCAGTCGGATGTCGAGAAGCGCATGGGCCTTCTCAGTCCGGGCCCCAATCTCGAGGCGCTTTCCGACTGTGACCTCGTCATCGAGGCGATTTATGAAAACATGGACATCAAGAAGGAGGTCTTTGGCAAACTCGAAAAGATTGCCAAGCCCGGCGCGATCCTCGCCTCCAACACGTCCTATTTGAACATCGACGAGATTGCCTCGGCCACGACCCGGCCAGACCATGTGATCGGCATGCATTTCTTCTCGCCGGCGAACGTGATGCGGCTTCTCGAAGTCGTGCGCGGCGAGAAGACGTCGAAGACGGTGATCGCCACTGTCATGCAGCTCGCCAGGAAGATCGGCAAGATCGCGGTGCTGGTCGGCGTCTGTCACGGTTTCGTCGGCAATCGCATGCTGCATCAGCGCCAGCGCGAAGCCGGAAAGCTCATCCTCGAGGGCGCCATGCCCTGGGACGTCGATCGCGTGATCTACGACTTCGGCCTTCCCATGGGACCCTTCGCCATGAGCGACCTCGCCGGCCTCGACATCGGCTGGTCGAAAGAGACGAGCAAATCCTCGACCATCCGGGAAATCCTCTGCGAAATGGACCGGCGCGGGCAAAAGACCGGCGCCGGCTTCTATGATTATGACCAGTCGCGCAATGCCAAGCCTTCGCCCCTGGTCGAGAAGATCATTCTCGATTTTGCCGCCAAAAAAGGCATCAACCGGCGCACGATCTCGGACGAGGAAATCCTCGAGCGCTGCACCTATCCGATGATCAATGAAGGCGCCAAGATCCTCGCCGAAGGCAAGGCGCAACGCGCCTCCGACATCGACATCGTCTGGATCAATGGCTATGGCTGGCCGGTCTATCGCGGCGGCCCGATGTTCTATGCCGATCTGATCGGTCCGGATAAGGTCCTCGGCAAGATGAAGGAATTCGAGGCGACGATGGGCGCCGACTTCACGCCGGCGCCGCTGCTGGAAAAAGTTGCTGCGGAGCACAAGCGGTTCCAGGACCTCTAGCTGCCGGCGCGTGAGGCACGAAGGAGGTTCGAACGAACCCGCGCGTCCGGCGCTCGAAAGCGGTTCGCCGCCCGGATGGTCACTGCGCCTAAAACATGAGCAAGAAGGGGGCGCCGCGCGTGCGGCCTCCCACCCCGCGCGCTCGCCAAGCTGGCGCGAAGATTGCTACGAGGACAGGCGGCACAGGCATTCGCCGGTGCAGGCTCGAGCGGACCGGGGATTGCGCGAATGTTCGACGAGATGGGCGTCGGCAAGGCGATGCGGCAGGTCTACGCGCCGCTCGCGGATTGGCTGAGCGAGGTCAAGCCGGACGTGCTCGACTTCCGCCGGCGCGAGGCGGAACTGTTGTTCCGGCGCATCGGCATTACCTTTGCGGTCTATGGCGACCCCGAAGCGCAGGAGCGTCTCATCCCGTTCGACGTCATTCCGCGCATTCTCTCAGCGGCGGAGTGGAAAGTCCTGCAGCGCGGCCTCGAGCAGCGCGTCAACGCCATCAATGCCTACATCAAGGACGTTTATGGCCGCCGCGAGATTCTCAAAGCCGGCATCCTGCCCGAAGACCTGGTCTTTCAAAATCCGGTGTTCCGCCCGGAAATGAACGGCCAAAAGGTGCCGCACGACCTTTATGTCCACATCGCCGGCATCGATATCGTGCGCGTGGACGCCGACAGCTTCTACGTTCTCGAGGACAATGTGCGCACGCCCTCAGGCGTTTCCTACATGCTGGAGAACCGCGAGATCATGCTGCGGCTTTTTCCCGAGTTGTTCTCGCGCTACCGCATTGCGCCGGTCGAGAACTACCCGGACGAACTCCTGCAGACGCTGAAGTCGATCGCGCCGCCGACCGCCTCGGCCGACCCCACCGTCGTCCTGCTCACGCCCGGCGTCTACAACTCCGCCTATTACGAGCATTCGTTCCTCGCCGACAAGCTCGGCGTCGAGCTGGTCGAAGGCCGCGACCTCGTGGTCAAGAGCGAGGTCGTCTACATGCGCACCACCGAGGGCTTGAAGCGCGTCGACGTGATCTATCGCCGCATCGACGATGACTTCCTCGATCCGCTGGTGTTCCGGCCCGACAGCGCGCTCGGCGTGCCCGGTCTGATGTCGGCCTATCAGGCCGGCAACGTCACGCTGGCGAATGCCGTGGGCACCGGAATCGCCGACGACAAGGCGGTCTACAGCTACATGCCGGATATCGTGAAGTTCTATCTCGGCGAGGAGCCGCTCCTGAGGAACGTACCGACCTGGCGCTGCCGGGAGAGCGAGCATCTCGGCTACGTGCTCGACCACATCGAGGAACTGGTGGTCAAGGAAGTGCACGGTTCCGGCGGCTACGGCATGCTGATCGGGCCGAAGGCCGACAAAGCCACGGTCGCCGCGTTCCGCGCCAAGCTCAAATCCGATCCGCACAATTTCATCGCCCAGCCGACGCTTGCGCTTTCAACCTGTCCGACTTGCGTCGAAGAGGGCATCGCGCCGCGCCACGTCGATCTGCGGCCGTTCGTGCTCTCGGGCCGCGACCGCATTCGCATCGTGCCCGGCGGCCTTACCCGCGTCGCGCTGACCAAGGGCTCGCTCGTGGTCAATTCGAGCCAGGGCGGCGGCACCAAGGATACCTGGGTGTTGGCCGGATGAGGAACGCGCTCAGTCTGTCATTCCGGGCCGGTTGCTGATGCTCTCGCGCACCGCCGATAATCTTTACTGGCTCGCCCGCTACGTCGAGCGCGCCGAATATCTGGCCCGCATCCTCGACACCACATACCGGCTCACTGCGCTGCCGCTCGCCTATGTCGGCAGCTCGAATGAATGGGAATCCGCGGTCGCCACCGCTGGCTGCGCCGGCGCGTTCTTCGCCGCCCATGCCGAGGCGAACGAGGAGACCGTCACTGAATTCCTCGCCTTCTCGACCGGCAACCCCTCCTCGATCCGCAACTGCTTCGAGACCGCCCGCGTCAACGCGCGCGCGGTACGCACCGCGCTGACCGTCGAGATGTGGGACACCATCAACGGCGCCTGGCTCGAGCTCAAGAAATGGGGCAACGGCCCGCGCTCGCGCGAGGAATTCGCGCGCTTCCTGCGCTGGGTGCAGGAATCCTCGTTGCGCTTCGACGGTTCAGCCTACCGCACCATGTTGCGCAACGACGCCTACTGGTTTTCGCGTCTCGGCGTCTATATCGAGCGCGCGGACAACACCGCGCGCATCCTTGACGTCAAATATCACCTGCTGCTGCCCGAGCACGAAAAAGTCGGCGGCCCGCTCGATTACTTCCAGTGGGCGGCGATTCTGCGCTCGGTGTCGGCGCTCACCGCCTATCACTGGGTGTACCGCGAGAACGTCAAGCCGTGGCTGGTCGCCGACCTGCTGATGCTCAGGGACGAGATGCCGCGCTCGCTGGCAAGCTGTTATCAAAACCTCGTCCAATACCTCGATCGCATCGCCACCGCCTATGGTCGCCAGGGAACGGCGCAGCGGCTGGCACGGGCGATCCGGGCGCGCCTGCAAAATCTTCGTATCGAGGAAATCTTCCAGAGCGGCTTGCATGAGTTCATCGACAATTTCGTCGAAGACAATAATCGGCTCGGCACCGCGATCGCGCAACAATATCTGCAGTGACCGACAGACGGCAATCGCAAGCCGGCGATCAGCAAGATAGAAGACAGTGCGCCGTCGGATCGGCTATCTTGTTCCGACGTCTGATTTCCGCCTTCTGATTTCTGACCTCTGACACCGGCATGCGCCTTCGCGTCGTCCACCGCATTGTCCGCCGTTATGACCCGCCGGCCCCGGGCGTCATTCAAATGCTGCGGCTCACCCCGCGCAACCATGAAGGCCAATATGTCATCGACTGGCGCATCGACGTCGCCGGCGACGCCCGTCTTGCCGCCCACGAGGATGCCTTCGGCAATCTCACGCATGTCTTCACAGCGGACGGCCTGCTCGACGAGCTGAGCATCGAGGCCGCCGGCGAGGTGGAGACGCAGAACATGGACGGGCTCATTCGCGGCGCCGTCGAGCGCTTTCCGCCCAGCCTGTTCCTGCGCGACACGTCCTTGACCCACGCCGACCCGGCGATCCGCGCCATTGCCGAAAAAATCCGTTCAGCGAGCAACGGCAAAATTCTCGGCGAACTGCACGCGCTGCTGCAACGACTGCATGAGGAGATGACTTGCGAGAGTGATCCTCTGCCGGCGGTGACGGCCGCGCAAGCGTTTGCGCGCCAACGCGGCGGCAGCCAGGATTTGACTCACGTCTTTATCGCTGCCGCGCACTGCCTCGGCATTCCCGCCCGTTATGCCGCCGGTTATTCCTGCGCCGACGGCGCCAGCACGCGGCAAGGCGGACACGCCTGGGCCGAGGCCTTCGTGCCCGATCTCGGCTGGGTCGGCTTCGATCCGGCAAACGGCGTCTGCCCGACCGACGCGTATGTGCGCGTCGCCATTGGACTCGATTCGCTGGGCGCCGCCCCGGTGCGCGGCACGCGCAATGGCGCCGGCGAGGAGACCTCGGCGGTCGCGATCAAGATGGGCCAGTAGACGCGGGGACGCGCCCGCCGGACAGTTACGCATTGCCGCACGCGGACCGGTGCCGTTATAAAGTCGCGTTCGGGGAGCCGCGACTCGATGACCTATTGCTGCGGAATTCTGGTGCGCGAGGGGCTGGTGATGTTCGCCGATACGCGCACCAACGCCGGCGTCGACAACATTGCGACCTTCCGCAAGCTGCACGTCTTTACCGACCCCGGCAAGCGCATCATGGCGCTCGCGTCCGCCGGCAATCTTTCCGTCAGCCAATCGGTGGTGAGCATACTGACCGAGGGCTACGACAATCCCGATACCGGCGAGCACGAAACGCTGATGAACGCTCCGACCATGTTTCAGGCCGCGCAGCGCGTTGGACACGTTATCCGCAGCGTGCACGCGACCGAGGGAAAGGCGCTGCAGGCTTCGGATGTGAGCTTCGACGTCTCTTTTCTGTTCGGCGGCCAGATCGCCGGCGAACGCATGCGGCTGTTCATGGTCTATTCCGCCGGCAATTTCATCGAATCCACGACCGATACGCCGTATCTCCAGATCGGCGAGCACAAATACGGCAAACCGGTCCTCGACCGCGCGGTCGGCTACGGCATGGACCTTTACGATGCGCTGAAGGTTGGTCTGATCTCCATCGACTCGACGATGCGCTCGAATCTGAGCGTCGGCATGCCCATAGACCTCCTGGTGGTGCGGCGCGACACCTGCGATGCCGAGCTGATCTACCGCATCGAGCCGGGGGAACCGTATTTCACCGACCTGCGCGAGCGCTGGTCGGCGGCCTTGCGCGCCGCCCACATCGCCATTCCGCGGCCGCCCTACGGCAATCGACCCAGGCACGCCTGACCAAGCCCGAAAATGATCCGGAATGGCCGCGGGCGAGAGTGGAAGCCGAAACCTATGGGTACCGGGTCGTTCCCGGAAAAACTCGATGCAACTCAGGCGTCGGTTTTACGCGACGTTAACCGCAGCGGGACGGCAACGGGTCAAACTTTTCCCGGCTTCAGGCAAGCGATTTGCAACCATTCGCACCTAAGCTCGCGGCGCACAACAATAGCGCCAGGGTGGGAGCGTAGTGACTTTAGCGCTGCCGCGAATATCCGAGGATCGCAAACCATCGCCGTGGGACCGGGTACGGCTGAGCCTGGTCGTGCCGATCGGCGTCGTGGTTGCGGTAGCGATCGTCTGCGTCGTCGTCGCCGCATTGACCTCCGCACGCCGGGCGGACGAGTTTTCGCTCAACCGCGAGCGGCAACTGATCCAACGAGCCATCGCCGCTCGCGCGGCGCGCGTCCTGCGCGAGCTCGAGAGCGTCGCGACGACGGAACGCGCCACGCTCGCCATCCGCATCAACTACGATCCGGGATGGGTGGAGCGCAATGTCGGCGCCTGGCTGCAGGCTTCCTTCGGCCACGACCTCGTCATCGTCGTCGACGGCTTGGATCAGATCAGATACGCGCTTTTGCGTTCCGCCGATTCCGGTACTATCGACCTGCACACGCAACTCGCCGCAAGCCTCGATCTTCTGCGCGGCCGGCTCGGCGCCGCGCCGGGCGGCGTCATCCGGATCGCCGATGTCGAGCAATCGGCAAAGCCCGGCCGGCGGCTGGCACTGATCCAGCGCTTCCTCGACAGGCTGGCGATCGTCGCGGCGGTGGCGGTCGGTTCCGACGGCGACCCCGCTCTCGGCCGCGGACGCGCGCCGATCGCGTTCTCCGTCAAATATATCGACGAGGACATGTTGGGCGAGATCGGCAGCCGGCTGCAATTGCCCGGCTTGAGCCAGATCGACGATGCGGCGCAGTCCGCCGGCAAGCAGGTCACCGCTCTTGCCGATGCCCGCGGTAGTACGGTCGCGCGGCTTGCGTGGACGCCGAGCCGGCCCGGCGGCGAGATCGTGGGCAGCGTTCTGCCGTTCATCGCCATCGCGATTGCCGCCTTCGCGGCACTCGCCGGCCTGGTCATGCGCTACATGCGGCGAACGACCGAGGCGATCGCCGCCGGCGAAACGCAGCTGCGTCATCTTGCCCTGCACGATCCGGTGTGCGGCCTGCCCAACCGCGTCTATTTCGGCGAACGGCTGGAGAGCGCGATCGACGAAGTGCGCCACGGCGGCCCCTCGGCGGCGGTGTTCTACATCGATCTCGATCATTTCAAGGACGTCAACGACACGCTTGGGCATCATATCGGCGATGCACTCATTCTTAACGTCACGCAACGTCTGAGCCGCGTCGTGCGCGGCCACAATCTCGTCGCCAGACTCGGCGGCGACGAGTTCGCCATCATCACCAGCTGCCCCTCCGATTCCTATTCGCTGCAGGCGATCGCCGGCCGCATCCTCTCCGCCGTCTGCGCGCCTTATTCAATCAACGGCAACAACATCATTATCGGCGCCTCGATCGGCATCGCCGTGATCGACCGCCGGGCGCGCGACGCGGCCGACATCCTGCGCTACGCCGACATGGCGCTCTACCGCGCCAAGAGCGAGGGCCGCAACCGCGCCTGCATCTACGATGCGGCGATGGACGCCGATCTTTCGCAACGCAAGCTGTTGGAAGGCGATCTGCTGCAGGCGATCCGCAACGAAGGCCTCGACGCCGCCTATCAGCCGATTGTCAACGCCAGCGGCGAGGCCATGGTTGGCGTCGAGGCCCTGGCGCGCTGGAGCCATCCGACGATCGGCGAAATCCCGCCGGCCGATTTCATTCCGGTCGCCGAGCATTCCGGCCTCATCGTCGAGCTCGGCGAGTGGATGCTGCGCCGCGCCTGCCTCGACGGCAAGGGCTGGCCGGGATTGACCGTCGCCGTCAACGTCTCGCCGTTGCAATTCCGCCGTTCGGATTTCGTCGACATGGTCGAACGTATTCTCAAGGAAACCGACTTCGATGCGAACCGCCTGGAATTGGAGCTGACCGAGAGCACGCTGCTCGGCAATTTGGAAACGGCGGAGCTGTCGATGCTGCGCCTCAAGGCCATCGGCGTGAACTTCGCGCTCGACGATTTTGGCACCGGCTATTCGAGCCTGCTCTACCTGCGGCGATTCCCGTTCGACAAGCTCAAGATCGACTCGAGCTTCGTGCGCGCGATCGAGAAGGCGGCGGACGCCGCGGCCATCGTCCACGCGGTCGTCAGCCTCGGCCGCGGGCTCGGCATGAGAGTGACCGCCGAGGGCGTGGAGAATGCAGAGCAGCATCTGTTTCTGCGCGCCGCCGGCGTGCACTCGATGCAGGGCTACCGCTTCGGCCGGCCGGGCCCGGCGAGCGACATCAGCGCGCGGCTCGCCTCCCCCGACGACTACCGCGTCGGCAGCCCCGACCAGGAAGTGGCGCTGGCGAGTTGAGTCTGCGATCACTGCAGGACGCGCCAAGGCGCGGACGCAGCAGTCCGTGACCGCCGCCCGGCGACCGTGCCGCTCGACTCTTTCGCAGCCTCGCGATCCGTGATTATGGAGTGCTGACAGCCGCAGCCGCGGCTTTCGCAATTACGGATGAGCGGGAGGCGTCGATGGCCGCGCAGAAAATCGCATTGGTGACCGGGGCCGGCAGCGGGGTCGGCAAGGCGGCGGCGCTCGCCCTCGCGCGCGAGGGTTATGCGATCGTGCTCGCGGGGCGGCGGGCAGAGGCACTCGAAACCGTGGCGAGGGAGGCGGGCGGGACCACGCTGGTCGTGCCGACCGACGTGAAAGAACCGGACTCGATCCGCGCCCTGTTCGCCAAGGCCAAGGAAGCGTTCGGCCGCCTCGATCTATTGTTCAACAACGCCGGCATCGGCACGCGGGCGATGTCGATCGAGGACTTCCCGCTCGACCGCTGGCTCTCGGTGATCGCCACCAATCTCACCGCGGTGTTCCTGTGCACCCAGGAAGCGATCAAGATCATGAAGGCGCAGGACCCGCGCGGCGGCCGCATCATCAACAACGGCTCGATCTCCGCCCACGCCCCGCGCCCGGGCAGCGCCGCCTACACCGCGAGCAAACACGGCGTCACCGGGCTCACCAAGCAAACCGCGCTCGATTGCCGCAACTACGACATTTGCTGCGGCCAGATCGACATCGGCAACGCCGCGACGGCGCTGACCGAGAAAATGACCACGGGGATGCTGCAGGCGGACGGCCGCATGATGCCGGAGGAACGCATGAACGTCGACGATGTCGGCCGCGCCGTTGCCTACATGGCGAGCCTGCCGCTCAACGCCAATGTACTGTTCATGACGGTGATGGCGAACAAGATGCCGTTCATCGGGCGCGGATAGGGATGAGTCTACAGAGAGCGTTGCCAGCTGTTGGCCAGACGACGCGCGTGTGGATGTGAACGCGGTGGCGTCGTGGCAACTTTGGTCGGCCTGTTTCTCCGTCTGGTGCGATTCGTGCTCCTCGGCCTGCTCATTCTCATCGTGGTCATCGGCGCCGGGTTGGCCTTGCTGATGGCCGGGACAAATATCATTGGGGCTGGACCGAGATCCCGGTCCACTATCGCCTCTCGTTCGGCGTCGAGGTCGGTGGCATCGTCTATACCGGAGCGAGCGTCGTGCAAGTCACCTACCAGCAAGTCCCGCGCTGGCAGGCCTGGGCCTGGATCGACGCACCGCCGGGCGGAGCCATCTACCGGGGTCAGGCGGCGACCTTGCGCCTGCCCGACGGCAAGGTGCTGTGTCTGATGACGGCCGGAATCGTCGGCAGAAAGCTCCCCTCGATCGTCGGGATCGCCGACCGGCTGCTCGCTCCTTTGCAGCGTTCTGGCGGCCGGCGCGACATGATTGACACCTCCAATGCGCCGCGCATTTCCGGGAGCGCGGAGATCCCGCCGAATCTGCTGCTGCCCATCCTGCTGTTCGAGAACCCCGACGATCCGCGGAGCGCCCATGTGTTCGATCCGGAACAGCCGGAGCAATGGCTCGGCCCCGACGCAAGGTTTCTCGGCGCGCAGATAGCGGTAACGTCCGAGCCGCGCACGACAGGGATCGCCACGGTGTTGCCATGGCTCGCCGACCGCGCTGTACCGCAGCAGCTGACGAGGCGCAACGATCCGTTCTATGCGGAGAGCCACGGCAATTTCCTCTTCAAGGCCGATTTTAACTAGGGAGAGCGAGCGAGCGAGGGGCATGACCGATAAATACAGGACGTCGCTCACGGTCCTGTCGATGAACGGGCCGCGTTCTGCCGCGCGAGCCCATGCCGTAATCAGCCCCCAGCCGGTGGGTGTACGCCTCAAGCGTATTGCGCGAGGCCGCGGCCGAAGGACCAATTCTCTTTCGCGACCTCGACAAGGCTCACGAACACGTCCTCCGGCCGGACGCCGGGGCTTTCGCCGAGCAGCTCCGCGATCCGCCGGAACAACGCTTTCTTCTGTTCGACGGTGCGGGTGTTGCTCGCCGTGATCTGGATCAGCACGAGATCGTCGCTCCGGGCGATGCCAAGATAAGACGCGCCGTAGCGGAAGGTCGCAGCGTCATGCTCCCTAATGGTCATGAACTGGTCGTCTTCGGGCACGTTGAATGTTTCGCGCATCGCGCGGTAAAGGCTGTCGAAGATCGCCTGCCGGTAGGCCTCTGGTTTTCCAGCGTGCAATGAGATGTGAGTGAGCGGCATTCCGGGTCCTTTCCATGTGTTCCCTGGTTTAAAATTTACATGCCGCCGGCTATTTTGGTATGTTATGAATATTGATATCAGCGATAATGGCTTGAAATGATCGAAGCCTCGCTCGACTTGGATGCCGTCCGGGCTTTCGTCCGCATCGCCGAGCTTGCCAGTTTCACTCGCGCGGCTGAAGCCATGCGGACGACGCAGGCGGGGATCAGTTTGAAGCTGAAGCGACTCGAAGAGAGGCTCGGCTGCCGGCTCATCGAGCGAACGCCCCGGTACGTGCAGCTTTCGGCGCGGGGCGCAGCCTTCCTCGAACACGCCCGCGAACTCTTGGAGGCACACGATCGCGCGCTCGCCGTATTTGCCGAAGCCCGGCAGCGACTCACCATGGGCATCAGCGACCATGTTGCGGGGCCAGAGCTCCCCGCCCTGATCGCGCGCATGAACGCGCAAGACCCGCAACTGTTGATCGAAATCCGGATCGGATCGTCGGGCGACCTGCTGCAAAGCTTCGACCGGCGGGAACTCGACACGGTGATCGTCCGCCTGCATGTCGGGCGCAGCGACGGGGAAATTCTTGCCGAAGAAAAATTCGGCTGGTTCGCAGCGCCAAGCTGGCAGCATCGCGCGGGCGCACCCCTGCCGCTTGCCACACTTGCCGAGCCCTGCGGCGTGCGTGCGATGGCCGGGCAGCTTCTCGATGCGGCTGGCGTGCCTTGGACAGAAATTTTCGTCGGCGGCGGCGTTGCGGCGGTCGCTGCGGCCGTCATGGCCGGGCTCGGCGTCGCTGCGTTGGCTCCGCGCATGCTGCCATTCGGCGCGGTTGACGTCGGCCCCAAGCTCGGCCTTCCCGACTTGCCGCGCTTGCCGGTTCTGCTTCACTCAAGGGTCAAGGACGGCCGACCGCGCGATGCGCTTGCCGCGCTTGCGGCGGCCTTCAGGAGCGCGGTGCGAGGCTAGCCAACGCTCCCAGTGAAGGCGTTCAGAGCCAGTTCCGCAGTTTTCCGACAGGATCATGCTCCATTGAGGAAAACTGGCATGCAATCGATTCATGTTGAAGCGATTGCGCTCTAAAGGGCGCGCACGGGGACCTCGGCGCCGGCGCGCATGCGCGTCCTTGACGTTGACTGTCTAGCGCATACCGAGCGCCGGATTGTTCTTAATTCAACACAAAAAACTCGCATGATTGATACAAATCAATGCGCTTTTTGCAAAACGCGTTCTGTTTTTTGCGAAAGCCGAGGGAGGGACCTAAAATGACGACAGTCTCATCGCTTCGACGATCCTGCGCTTGTCTTCGATGCGAACAGGAGCTTGTTGCCCCTGACCGATCGCTCTACGTAACGGAGGAGCAAGCCCACCACTTTTGGGTTTGTTCGAAGTGCGGTTATCAATTCGAAACATTCAGTAATTTAAAGGCGTCGCTACTGCCCGCAGTGATGGAGGCGCACCTCCCGACCCTTTTGGTGGCGTGACCATAGCTGTGGGGCGAAGATCGGCTTGTGGCATTAAGCGCCGCACCAATTGCTATGGCAGGCGCAGCGAAACGTTACACGCTCCTTCCTGCGGTCTTTCGACGCCAATTTTGAATCAGGGTCTTGAGCCGCGCAGTGCCAACGAGCCTGCGAGCGCCATGTAAACATGGCCCATCGCGGTCATCTCGCGGCAACGCGCATGTCCGGCGCGTTCGGACCAGCGGACTTTGAACCCGATTTATGGGTACACGGGCCGGAGCATGATCCGGAAAAGCGGAAAGCCGGTCTTCCGAAAAGATGATGCTCTACTAAGGAAAACCAGCGCGCAGTCGACGCAAGCTGAATCGGTTGAGCGCTAAAGGGCGCGCACGGAGACCGTGGCGCCGGCGCGCACCTTCGCCAGCGCCTTGACGTCGGAAAGCGCCCTCGCCCAGATGTTGCAGGGGCTCGCGAGCCGCGTCTCCTCGCCTTTCGAGATCGGCGTGCGGCCGAAGCCAATAGCGATGGCGTGGCCTTCCGGCCAGTAGGCGATCTCGCCAGGCGTAATCACGGCGCGCGCATCCTTCTCGCGAGCCGCTTCGACCGGAATGTCGAAATACACCTCCTCGCCCCAGGTCAGCGCCGAGCCGGTGATCGGCAGCGCCGCGGCGATCGCTTTGCCGGTCGGCGTGTCGAGGATCTCGGCGTCGAGCGTGACTGGGCCGAAATTGAAGCGAATGCGCATCGGCAACTCCGGTAAAGTCCTCTGAATTTGCCTCAGTCCGTCTCAGTGCGTGAGGTTGACCGTGACGTTCTTCCTCTGCGTATAGCTGTCGAGCATGCCTTCGAGCGAGAACTCGCGGCCGATGCCGCTCTCCTTGTAGCCGCCATAGGACTGACCGGGGGTCTGGCCCAGGCCCTGATTGACCTGGATCCAGCCGGCCCCGATCGCGTGCGCGGCGCGCAGCGCCCGGCCGATGTCGTGCGACCAGACATAGGCGGCAAGCCCGTAGTGGCTGTCATTGGCCATGCGGATGGCGTCGGCCTCGTCGGTCCAGGGGATCGCGACGAGCACCGGGCCGAAAATCTCCTCGCGCGCCAGGCGCCAGTCGTTCGCCACATTCGCGAAGATGGTGGGGATCGCGTAATAGCCTTCGCTGAGCGGTCCCTCCTTGGGCGGCAGGCCGCCGATCACGACGCGCGCCTCGCGCCGCTTAAGCCCTTCCTCGACGTAGCCGCATACTTTGCGGAACTGCTTCTCGTTGATGATGGTGCCGATGTCGCTCTCCTCGTCGAGTGGATCGCCGAGCTTGAGCGCCTTGACCTTCTGCCCGAGCGCATCGAGGAACTGATCGAAGATGTCGCGGTGAAGGAAGAGGCGCGAGCCGGCGGTGCAGGACTGGCTCTGCCGCGTGAAGCGCATCGCGGCGATGATGCCGTCGACGACCCAATCCTCGTTCGCGTCGGGGAAGACGATCGAGGGGCTCTTGCCGCCGAGCTCGAGCGAGACCGGCACGATGCGCTCGGAGGCCGCGCGCATGATGAGCTTGCCCACCTCGGTCGAGCCGGTGAAGGAGAGCTTGCGCACCGTCGAATGGCTGGCGAGCGGGGCGCCGCATTCCTCGCCGAGCCCGGTCAGAACGTTGAGCACGCCGGGCGGCAGGAACTCCTGGCACACTTCGGCAAGCATGAGCACGCCGAGCGGCGCATCCTCGGCGGCCTTCAAGACGAGCGTGTTGCCGGCGCAGAGCGCCGGCCCGATCTTGAGGGCGGCGAGCAGCACCGGCGCGTTCCACGGGATGATGCCACCGACCACGCCGAGCGGCTCGCGCCGCGTGTAGCTCAGCACATGCTCGCCCAGGGGGATCGTCTCGCCCTTGAGCTCGCCGCCGAGGCCGCCGAAGTAGCGGATGATGTCGACAGTGATCTTTGCCTCGGGCCGCGCCTGGGTGCGCAGCGCGTTGCCGGTCTCGAGCGCGATCGTGCGCGCAAGCTCCTCGACCCGCGGCTCGAGCGCGTCCGCAATCCGCGCCAGAAGCCGCCCGCGCTCGCGCGGGATCGTGCGCGACCAGGCGGGAAAGGCCTCGGCCGCGGCCTGGACCGCACGCGCGACATCTTCGGCGCGGCCACGTGGGATTTCCGCGATCGGCCTGCGGTGCGCCGGATCCTCGACCTCGAGCACCTCGCCGGAAGCGCTTTCGACCCATTTGCCGCCGATCAACATGAGCGTCTTGGTGAGCGCCGCCCCGTCGCCGCGCGTTTTCTTCACAGCCGTCGTCATGATCACCTCCATCGCCGTTCACCGCCTCGGCACCCGAAGCGCGATGCTACGCGTCGGCGCGCGCAAATCAAATCGCGAGGGAGGACCCTCGCCGTCCCGCAATTTCTGTGCGAGACGATATGCCGCGGCCACAAAATGCTCTATTGGGGCGCCAGCCGTACGCTTCAACAACCCTATCTTTATCCAGCGCACCGCCCATGACCAAAGCCAAGGCCATCATCATCCCGGTAACGCCCTTCCAACAGAACTGCACGCTGCTATGGTGCGACGCCACCAAGCGTGCCGCAGTCATCGATCCCGGCGGCGATCTGCCGGACATCAATCGGGCGATCGCCAAGGCCGGCGTCGCGGTCGACAAAATTTGGCTGACCCACGGCCACGTCGATCACGTGGGCGCTGCCGCTGACTTGAAGGCGAGCCGCAAAGTACCAATCGAAGGGCCGCAGCAGGACGATCTGTTCCTGTTGCAGCACGTCGTCGAAAGTGCCCGCTCCCTCGGCCTTGGCGACGCCGCAAACGTGACGCCCGACCGATGGCTGAAAGACGGCGATCAGGTCCAGGTCGGGGAGCTGACATTCTACGTTCTGCATTGTCCCGGGCACTCCCCGGGAAGCGTGGTCTTTTTCAGTCCGTCCGAGCGCCTGGCATTCGTCGGCGACGTGCTGTTCGCCGGCTCGGTCGGCCGCACCGATCTGCCCGGAGGCGATCAGCGGCAATTGTTCAAATCGATCAGGGACAAGCTTTTGCCGCTCGGGGACGATGTCGTAATCATCAGCGGGCACGGGCCGACCAGCACCATCGGTCGGGAAAAAGAGACCAATCCGTTTCTTCAATGGGCGGAATAGGCGGCGACTTCTTGTTTGAGCGCGCCGGCCGGCCGGAGCGCTTGCCTTGGGCTGAGCAGGTCAATGCAGCCGGAATTCCCCATCGACGGCGCGGATTTCCGCGGGCTTGATCAGCCGCGCATGCGCCACCGTCACCGAGTGCAGCGGGCCCTCCAGCGTCTGCAGCCAAAAATTGAGGAATTTGTTCAACTGCGGAAATATCGGGCAGAGGTCATAGTCCTGCCAGACATAGGTTTGCAGCAGCCAGGGATGATCGGGGCGTCGATAAAGGATGTTCGCCGTGGTCAGTCCGTAGCCTTCGAGCTGCCGGCGAAAGTCGTGCGAAACCATAGTGCCCTCCGTCCCTCGAGGATTGTTCCGAGACTTGCCCCTCCATTGCGAGCCTCAAAAGTGAAGAAGTTGTTTATTTTCAAGGCACTAGCAGCATACAAATGCCTCTGCTAACAGCCGGCGCGCAGCGGTTTACCGTCACCAAGTTGGCAATTATAACCTTGACAAAGCAGACCGCAACCTATAGATTATCAAGGTAAACGGGGCCACGGATGGCCAAGCTGCGACGAGTCGAGCCGGGTAAGTGGTACTTGGTGGTGGTCTGCCAGAAGTGCCGGACTGACATCCCCTTTACGGAAGCGCCTTCTCCAGAAGAGGAGCCAAATCCCCGGTCTCGATCGGTAAGGCTGACATGTCCGCGGTGTGGGATGACAGCCACGTTTGCGCCGGCCCTAATGACGCGCCGTCAGGGACCTGAAAAATCGTCACAGGAACATCGTAACGGCGACCGTCCGAAGTCCAATAGGTGAAAGTGGAATCCGTCATGACTGCCAACCTCCAAAACCCGATCTTCACCGATGAAACCAAGGCCCGTGAGTGGCTAGAGGCACGGGTTTGGCCGAATGGCCCCGTATGCCCTCACTGTGGCTCGATAGGCGATGACGTGACCAAGCTGGCCGGTAAGGCCCACCGCCCCGGCCTTTACCAGTGCGCGGCCTGCCGCGAGCAATTCACGGTTACGGTCAAGACGGTTTTCGAGCGCAGCAAGATTCCGCTGTCGAAATGGCTTGCCGCGCTCTTTCTCATGACCGCATCGAAGAAAGGCGTGAGCGCGCATCAGGTTCATCGCTCGCTTGGCATCTCGTACAAGTCGAGCTGGTTCATGTGCCACCGCCTCCGCGAGGCGATGCGTTCTGGTGGCCTTGCCCCACCAATGGGTGGCGCTGGAAAGGTGGTCGAGGCCGACGAAACCTATTTCGGCAAGACCGAAGAAACCGCAACCGTCACCACACGCGAAGGCCGCCCGTTCAAATCACGCCAGATCGGCGGCGTGAACAAGCGCGCCGTGCTGGCGTTGGTGGAGCGCGGCGGCAATGCCCGCACGTTCCACATTGCCCGCGCTGATCTCAATACGGTGCATGGGATTATGCGCGAGAACATCGCCAAAGAGACCGCTTTGCATACCGACGAAAGCCGCCTCTATAACATCGCCAAATGGCGCTTTGCGAAGCATGAGACGGTGAAGCACTCAGCCGACGAATATGTGCGCGGTGACGTGCATACCAACACGGTTGAAGGCTACTTCTCGATCTTTAAGCGCGGCATGAAGGGCGTCTATCAGCACTGCGGCGAGAAGCACTTGCACCGTTATCTTGCCGAATTTGACTTTCGCTACAATACGCGCACGGCGCTTGGCTTTAACGATCTCATGCGCGCCGAAGCATTGGCGGGCGAGATCAAAGGGAAGCGCCTTACCTATCGACGGCCTCGTTCAATCGCTCAATCGAGCGCGCATTAAGCGCGAGGCGATGCGCTTCATGCTTTGGAGGAAGAGGAAACGCCGCGCTTAGTCGATTTCTTTCGGCGGGTTTTCGTCTTTTTGCTCTGCGCAGTTCGATGCTGCGGGGGGCTTTTGGCCACGATGTTCACTGCCCGCTCAAATCGCTCCCAAGCATCGGGCTCGAATTGTTGCGTAGAGGACTTAGCCATGCCACAGCCGATCCATCATTCGCACCTGATCCACTTCGAGTTTACCCCAAAATCTCTTTTGGAGCGACCTCAATTAGCGGCGCACATGGCCGTGATCTCAGCGATGTGGAACGAAATTGAAGCGCGAGTCGGCGCACTCTTAGCGGCTCTCGTCGGCGCGGGAGAAGCTGAGACCGTCATTTCAATTTTTCTGGCCGTCAGAAACGACGCCGCTAAGCGCGCCACTATTGACACCGTGGTTCGCCTGAAAATGTCAGAGGCCGACCAAACCCGCTTCCAAGCGATCATGAAAGAAGTTGGCAGGCGGTACGACGAGCGCAATATCGTCGTTCACGGGGCATGGGGAATAAGTCGAGAATTCCCCGACGCCATACTGTGGTGCGATATACGCGAAACGACGATGCTGCATGTCGAGATGATGACTGTGACTGAAGACCGCCGCACGGCAACGCTTCTCGCCAGTCAGCGCAAAATAATGGTCTATCGGGCCGCCGATTTTCAGGCGATCGAGGACCGGATCACTGCGACCTACGATCGATTGCGCGAATTCTCCAAGCCAATCATGGAGCGCGGTTTTGGAACACGTGCCAAAATCGATTTGCCACCAACTCTGCTTCGGCCTCAGTGACGCGAGCCCCTTGGCCCCATCGCTCGTTAAAGTGCTCTAGGACTACCGCGCGCGCTGCGCGCACGATCTCATCCTTGCAAATCGTTACGGGCGCGCCATCCCCTTGTGAGGGAAGCGCATTTACCACGGATTGGGGTTGCTTTGTCAAGGTTACAATCACCACCAGATTTTTGTTGGCAATCGTGATCAGCGAGTGCTAAAAAATTTCCAGGCGCCCCTTGCGGGCCAAAAAATACGCCCCTATGTCGCCGCTAAGCGATCAGCCGAGAACGATCGCACGGAAGATCGCCCTTACCGCAACTCGCGTTAATTCAATACCTTAGGAGGACATCATGAAGTTTCGTCCGCTTCACGACCGCGTTGTCGTTAAGCGTATCGATGCCGAGGAGAAGAGTGCCGGCGGCATCATCATTCCCGACACCGCCAAGGAAAAGCCCTCGCAGGGCGAGGTGATCGCCGTCGGCCCGGGCGGCCGCGATGAGGCCGGCAAGCTCATCCCCATCGACATCAAAGTCGGCGACCGCGTGCTGTTCGGCAAATGGTCGGGCACCGAGGTCAAGATCGACGGCCAGGAACTCCTGATCATGAAGGAGTCCGACATCATGGGCGTGCTCGAGGAGCCGGTGGCCAAGAAAAAGGCCGCGTAACTACTCGTTCGTCACCGAGGCGGCCGCTTAGCGGCCGGCGAAGGGCGACGGTCCATACCAAGCATCCTTCCAGGCTCGCGGCCTTGCCGCTCCAGCTCAAGGATGCCGTCAACAGATCAGGAGTGAATTCACATGGCTGCCAAGGAAGTCAGATTTTCGGTCGACGCGCGCGACAGGATGCTGCGCGGCGTCGAGATTCTCAACAATGCGGTGAAGGTGACGCTCGGCCCCAAAGGCCGCAACGTCGTGCTCGATAAGTCGTTCGGCGCTCCCCGCATCACCAAGGACGGCGTCACCGTCGCCAAGGAGATCGAGCTCGAAGACAAGTTCGAGAATATGGGCGCGCAGATGGTGCGCGAGGTGGCGTCGAAGACCTCCGACATCGCCGGCGACGGCACCACGACCGCAACCGTGCTCGCGGCCGCGATCGTCAAGGAAGGCTCGAAGGCCGTTGCCGCCGGCATGAACCCGATGGACTTGAAGCGCGGCATCGACCTTGCGGTCGAGACCGTGGTCGACGAGCTGAAGAAGAACTCGAAGAAGGTCACCTCGAACGACGAGATCGCCCAGGTCGGCACGATTTCGGCCAATGGCGACCAGGAGATCGGCCGCTTCCTCGCCGAGGCGATGAAGAAGGTCGGCAACGAGGGCGTGATCACCGTCGAAGAGGCGAAATCGCTCGAGACCGAGCTCGACGTAGTCGAGGGCATGCAGTTCGACCGCGGCTACATCTCGCCCTACTTCATCACCAACGCCGACAAAATGCGGGTGGAGATGGAGGACCCTTACATCCTCATCAACGAGAAGAAGCTGTCCGGGCTCAACGAGCTGCTGCCGCTGCTCGAGGCGGTGGTGCAGACCGGCAAGCCGCTGCTCATCGTCGCCGAGGACGTCGAAGGCGAGGCGCTGGCGACGCTTGTGGTCAACAAGCTGCGCGGCGGCCTCAAGGTCGCGGCCGTGAAAGCGCCGGGCTTCGGTGATCGCCGCAAGGCCATGCTGCAGGACATCGCCGTCCTCACCGGCGGCCAGGCGATCAGCGAGGACCTCGGCATCAAGCTCGAGAACGTCACGCTCGCCATGCTCGGCAAGGCCAAGAAGGTGATGATCGACAAGGAGAACACCACGATCGTCAACGGCGCCGGCAAGAAGAGCGACATCGAAGGACGCATCGCCCAGATCAAGGCGCAGATCGAGGAGACCACCTCCGACTACGACCGCGAGAAGCTGCAGGAGCGGCTGGCCAAGCTCGCCGGCGGCGTCGCGGTGATCCGCGTCGGCGGCGCCACCGAGGTCGAGGTGAAGGAGCGCAAGGATCGCGTCGA
>Ga0187784_10000126_pt1 | contig 47386 bp, 42 predicted proteins | sample 1015_SJ02_MP15_2_FD_132964 | JGI IMG/M metagenome (GOLD analysis project Ga0187784, IMG submission 132964) | Tropical peat soil microbial communities from peatlands in Department of Meta, Colombia - 1015_SJ02_MP15_20_MG | ecosystem: Environmental > Terrestrial > Soil > Wetlands > Peat | place...
AGGATCTCTATTCCACCGTGACCGACTTCGCCAGATTCCGGGGCTGATCCACATCGCAACCCCTTCTTACCGCTATATGATAAGCCAGCAGTTGCAGCGGCACGATCTCCAGAATGGGCGATAGCTCGTCCGGCGCAGGCGGAACGTAAAGCACGTGGTCGGCGGACTCTTTAATGTCATTGTCGCCTTCGGTCGCGAGAGCGATGACTTTGCCCGAGCGCGCTTTCACTTCCTTCAGGTTGGAAATAGTTTTCTCGTAACGCAGTCTGGAAAGCTCATCGCCCTCATCGCGCGTTGCGATAATCACAACCGGCAGGTCTTCATCAATCAGCGCGTTCGGTCCATGCTTCATCTCGCCCGCCGGATAGCCTTCGGCGTGGATGTACGAAATTTCTTTCAGCTTCAGCGCGCCTTCGAGCGCAATCGGATAGTGAATGCCGCGTCCCAGGAACAAAAAATCCTGCGCGCGCATGTATTCCTTGGCCAAGGCTTCGGTTTCTTCGTCGCGAGTAAGCAAGTGCTCGAGCTTCCCCGGAATTCGTGTCAGTTCCTGAACGGCAGTCCGGGCTTGTTCGTCACTGATCGTTCCACGCACCTCGGCCAGATATAGCGCGAACAAATACAGCGCCGTGAGCTGGCCGGTGAAGGCCTTGGTGGAAGCCACTCCGATTTCCGGGCCGGCGTGGGTGTAGATCGTGCCCGCCGCTTCACGCGTAATCATCGAGCCCACCACGTTGCATATCGCCAGCGTTTTCGATCCTTTGGCTTTGGCTTCCCGCTGGGCTGCGATGGTGTCGGCAGTTTCGCCCGACTGCGAAATCAGCATGGTGAGCGTATCCGGTTGGATGATGGGGTCGCGGTACCGCCACTCGCTTGCGTAATCAACTTCAACCGGGACTCGTGCCAGGCGTTCGATCATGAACTTTCCCGCCTGCGCTGCATGCCAACTGGTTCCGCACGCCGCAATGTTGATTTTCTTGGCGTTCTTGAATTCGGCTTCGCTGATCTCCATCTCATCGAGAAAAACGTGGCCGGTTTCCTGCGAGATTCGGCCCAGCGTGGTGTCGCGCACTGACCGGGGCTGCTCATAAATCTCTTTGAGCATGAAATGCTTGAAGCCGCCCTTTTCCGCCATGATCGGGTCCCAGGTGACGTGCTGAACCTGGCGCACAACGGGGCGACCATCGAAATCCGTGAGCTGCACACCTTCGCGCGTAATCACCGCCAAATCGCCATCGCCAAGGAAAAAAAGATCACGGGTGTGGTAAAGAATGGCTGGCACATCCGAGGCAACGAAATATTCATCCTTGCCCAAGCCAATAACCGCGGGAGGGCCATTGCGCGCGGCAACAATTTTGTTGGGTTCGTCTACAGCCAAAACGGCCAGGGCAAATACGCCGCTCAGTTCGCGCACCGTCCGGCGAACCGCTTCCTCCAGCGAGGGACGGTGACCATTGCCAGTTTTCAGGAAATGCTTCTCCACCAGATGAGCGATGACTTCCGTATCGGTTTCGGTGGTGAACTTGTGACCTTCTTCGATCAGCTTTCGCTTGAGCGGAACATAATTCTCAATGATGCCGTTGTGCACAACTACCAGCCGGCCGGTGCAGTCACGATGCGGGTGCGCATTCTCCTCCGTGGGGCGGCCATGAGTTGCCCAACGGGTGTGCCCTATGCCATAGGTACCGTCCAGAGGTTTGAGACGAATCACTTCTTCAAGGTTGCGCAACTTCCCTTCGGCCCGGCGCACCTGCAGACCTTCGCCGTTACCGCAGACTGCGATGCCGGCCGAATCGTAGCCGCGGTACTCGAGCCGCCTCAGCCCCTCAATGATCACAGGCACGACTTGCTTTTTACCCACATATCCCACTATTCCGCACATAGGGTGCTACTCCTGTTGTCGGTGGGGGAACCGAATGATTGGCAACTTGTATGACTGATAGAGGTCAATCTTCAACTGTAAAGCGAAACTCTTCAATCACCGGATTGGTGAGGACTTCGCTGGCGATGCGACTGACTTCGACTTCCGCTTCCGAGCGGCTTAAGCCCCCGTCCAGCGTGATCTCAAAAAACTTGCCCTGGCGAACTTCCTCCAACCCTTTATAACCCATCTTCCTGAGGGCGCCCTGAATAGTCTTTCCCTGGGGGTCCAGAACGCTCTTTTTTAGTGAAACATAGACCAGAGCTTTCATGGGGGATTCTGCCATTATACTTCAGGCAGTCCAGGGTTCAGGCCACCAAAGCCTTAGCCCAGCCGGGCAAGCCTGGCGTCAAGGTCTGCCAAGGCTTTCTGGAGCATGTCACGATAGCGGGAGTCATGGGCCGCTTCAAGTTCGTCACTTCCCGGCACTTCCGCCAGTTCTGGATATCCTTCGCTGGGCTCAGGACTTCGGGGTGCCGTTCGCCTGGCTTGCTCACGCGCGCAAAGCGCCTCCAGTTGCTGCAAGACTCGGGCGCGAGCCAAGATTAGTCCCTGCCTGGTCCGTTGCTCTTTCCGCTGTTCCGGACTGAGTGGAAGACCAACTTTGTTTGAGGGCAGTGAAGCCTGGGCCTGCTGCTCTTCGACTGACTTGCTTTCCCAGCCGCGAGCCATGCCTCCATGATAGCGAGAAAATCGTACCTTTCGGAGGCAAAATTCCCGGTATAGGAAACTATATCGATTTTGTAAACAAAGTGAACAAGTGACTGAAAACAAGGCACCAAACTAACGAAAATCCTTGCTTAAAGAATTGGTTGGCCTATAATGCCGACTGTCACGGGAAGGTTTGCACGAGGGGGGCAGCACCTTCGGGGCTCGTAGCAAATGTCCGTGTCAGCCACTTCGCGACTGGGCAAAGGCATGCACCGGGTCTGGAAGGTGTTCTCAGATCCGGCATTGCTGTGGTGTCAGTGCTCTCCCGCTACTTTTCTGCCAGGAAAGCCTGCTTTCGCGATCCCTCTTAACTTAGCAATAGACAACAGAACAGCTTTATTCGTAACGGCGCGAGGCGGCAATCGCCCGGGCCAGGATGAAGCGCATCCTCTCGGCTCGGTGCCGCTCCCCAGAGAGATCTATGGAGTTTGTTTGCAAAAGCGAGGACTTTAAGTTATTTGGGGGGGCGCAAGAGGATGGCTGTTCCTCTCTGAGCGCTGAGTCGTTGCGCAGGTGTTTTGATTCGCCTAATGTCGGGTTTGCTATCCTCGACAGCCAACTGCGGTACGTTGCCATTAACAATGCTCTGGCCTCGCTGAATGGCCATCCCCCTGAGGCGCATCTCGGCAAAACCGTCCGAGACATTCTTGGCGATGCTGCGGAAGCGATCGAATCCGCGGCACAGAACGTTCTTCTCACCGGCAAAGCAATGTGGTTTGAATTTGCCTTCAAATTAACGACTCGAACGGAGATGGGGTACTGGCTGATCAGTCTTCTCCCAATCCGGGATTCTGAGGAAAAAGTCTGCCAGGTTGCAGCGGTTATTGTGGAAGTAACCGAGCAGAAGAAGTTACAGGAGACATCGAACGCAAACTTTCACCCTGACGAGCGTTTGGAAGCACTGCTCGAGTTTAGCGGAAGAATGATATCGACTCTGGATGACGAAGAATTACTTCCGGCAGTTTCTGTCTTCGTGAAACAAGTTGTTCCGCACGATTTCAGCAGCATCGCGCTTTATGACAAAAACATACAGCGCCTGCGTGTACATCCCCTCTACAATTCGTTTCGCCTGGAGAGTAATGACATAATTGTGGCCGCCAGTGATGCCGCGTATGGTCCCACCTTTCTGCACGGGGAAGTGAGGCTGCACGACCACGAGAGCCTTGAAGCCAGCGAGTCTGCCACTATCGAGGCATTTCTGCGAGCAGGTTTTCAGTCTTTGTGTCTGCTCCCTCTGATTTCAAGAACGGGTACGTTGGGCACTTTGAGTTTCGGGCGCAAGGAAGATAAGGCATTTGCCCCCGATGAGATCCCTTTTCTTAAGCAGGTGGCCGCGCAAGTGACGCTGGCGCTGGACAATGCCGCGGCATATCGCGAAATCAAGGAACTGACGCAAAAGCTCAACAAGGAAAAGCTCTTTCTGCAGGATGAAGTTCGCTCGGCGCACGGATTTGAGGACATCATTGGAGAGAGCCCCGCGTTGCAGCGGGTTCTGGCGCAAGTACACACCGTCGCTTCGAGTGATGCCACCGTGCTGATTCTAGGGGAAACAGGCACCGGGAAGGAGTTGATTGCCCGCGCTATTCACCGCTTGAGTTCGCGAAAGGAGGCGAACTTTATCAAACTCAATTGCGCCGCGATCCCCACCGGTTTGCAGGAAAGCGAACTCTTCGGACATGAGAAAGGTGCGTTTACAGGAGCTATCAGCCAGAAGATCGGGCGATTGGAACTGGCCGACAAAGGAACGCTGTTCCTGGACGAAGTCGGAGAAATTCCGCTGGAGTTGCAGCCCAAGCTCTTGCGGGTGCTGCAAGATCAGGAATTCGAGCGTCTGGGAAGTACCCGGACGACGAGAGTGGATATCCGACTGATTGCTGCTACCAACCGGGACTTGGCCAAGAGTGTGAATGCTCACGAGTTCCGCAGTGATCTTTTCTACAGGCTTCATGTCTTTCCCGTCCGGCTTCCCGCATTGCGGGAGCGCAGTAAAGACATTCCGTTGCTGGTGCGTTATTTCGTGCAGAAATTCGCCAAACGAATGAATAAACAGATAGAAGCTATCCCTGAGGAGGCTATGCGCGCTCTCCAAACCTGGATATGGCCGGGGAACGTGAGAGAACTGGAGAACTTCATGGAACGTTCGGTCATTCTGACCCAAGGCAGCACTTTGAGCATACCTCTGGCGGAGTTGCGCACGGAAATCGATACTCACCCACGTGACGCAACCCTCGAAGCCCTGGAGAGGGAACATATTCTTCGCGTGTTACGCGAAACCGGCGGGGTGATTGCGGGCATGCACGGAGCGGCCGCACGACTTGGAATGAAGCGCACGACCCTCCAATCCCGAATGCAGAAACTAGGAATTACGCGGGAAGAATATCAGAATTAAAAAAATCCAGTTCGTGATGAGTCGGCACTCAAACCTGGGTGACGAAGCTTCGGCATTCTGCCGCAGGGTCGTCAGCACTGGCCAGCAGCCAGGTCTTTCTCGGTGAGGCCCTGCTTCGTTTTTTCCACAACTTAGCCATTAGTTCCGCTTTGGCACTGTTCTTGCCGACACCACGACTTCGTCGCTGTGAATTTTGCAAGAACCACCGAGCTTAGTTCTGCGAGATTTTGAATTTCCACAAGCAGGCTTTGCACCGGCTGGCAAAAAAAGGTTCCAACGATCATGCCAAACTACCACCACTGTTTGGAGCAGCAATTTTCGGCCGCTCAAACCGCATTTTGGCAGAACCGGATTGCCAGGCGGAACACATCGGACGGGCGTATTAAAGACATGGCGGAGTTTTCTGGGCAGGCGGCTACGCATAGTGTTTCGCATCGCAACCACTGGCCACAGTCTCCACGCGACTGGGACTCACCACAGCATGGCGATGGTCAAGATTCGGGCATGGATTCCTTGTATCTGTTTCGTTTAGGAACCAGGTGGCATTTTGAAAGAGAGCCTGCTGCGGGTTGGGAACTGTTGTACCTGCTGCGCTGGGCCGACGGGGAGACGCGGGCGCGTGCGGCCGAGTTGCTGGCACACACGGAACACGGCCGCATCCTGAAGCGCGATCTCCGACGAGCCAAGGCGCGGCTCCGCCGACAAACCACCAATTTGCCCAGAGCAAGGACGCAGCCCACCAGCAGTTGCGCAACGTGACTGCGCCGTATGGGATGGAAGTGGTTGAGAGTTGCGTGACCTGCAACCTGCGGAAGACCCATTGGTTCTGCGCGCTCTCACCAAACAGTTTGAAATCCGTCGGGGAAGCCAGTCATATTACGACCTATCCGGGCGGGGCGCTGCTTTTTGTCGAAGGCCAAGGGCCACGAGGAGTCTACGTGCTATGCTCCGGCAAAGTTAAGCTATCCACAACTTCGCGAGAAGGCAAGGTTCTGATCCTGCGGATCGCGCAAGCCGGGGAAGTGTTGGGTTTGAGTGCAGGGATTTCCGGTCAGCCCTTCGAGGTGACGGCGGAGACTACCGAACCATGCCAGGTGAATTTTATTGAACGCGCGGCCCTGATCGAGCGGATGGAGAAAAGCGGGGAGTTAGGGCTTCGCTCGTCGTTAGCTCTTAGCCAGGAATTTCAATCGGCTTACCGTGACATCCACGACTTGATCCTGGCTCGTTCCTCGGCCGGCAAGTTGGCCCGTCTGCTGCTGTCCTGGATGCCGCTGACCGACGCTTCAAGGCAATCGCGCGAGATCCGCATTCGCCCTGCTCTGACGCATGAGGAGATGGCGCAGATGATCGGATCGTCACGGGAAACGGTAACCCGATTAATTGGCGAACTGAAAAAAAAGGAATTCATTCGCCTGGATGGTTCGACCCTGGTGATCCAGAATCGAATGGCGCTGGAAGCACTTGTCTCGTAGGGAATGTTGTTCCTTCCCCTGGGCGAGAACGGCCGGAAACTCCTCCTCCGGCCGTTCTCATTTAAGCGACAATGTCTCAGCTCAGAAGTTAAATCCGATCTGCGCTGTCAAGGTACGCGGGGTAACGTAGTGCGTGCCGCTGAAAGTTGAGAGGAAGTTGTAGAGCTGGTAATTGTTCGCCAGGTTGATCACCGTGAATTGTGCGCTCCACTTGTATTTGTCACCGTGAAACAAGTTATCGTCGCCGATGGAGAGATCGAATAAATGGCGCGGAGCGATGCGGGGCGGATTTTTGTCGTCATTTTCGGTTCCGGGTGCGGGTACTCGGATGAGAGTGGAACCGAACTCCGATGCCGGGCAGTTAAAAGGCAAGGCGTGGGTCGGGGTCGCGCGCTGAGTTCCGCAAAAGAAGCCGGCTTCAAACTCCTGATCGGCGTTCAGAGGCAGACCCGCGACATTCGGGGCGATCATCGACACGTTGGGCACGCCGTTGATGAGCACTGACCCGGGGCAATCATTATATGGCGGGACATTGACGTTCACCCCGTAACACGGCGCAGCACCGGCCACCAGACCGCTGTCATACCGCCAATTGAAACCAACCCAGGGTCCATTCTTCCAGGGCTGGTATTGCAAGTGCGTCGTCTGATTGAAATGCTCGTCGTGATCGATGCGAAACACTCCGGTCGGAGCTGAAGGAGTTGCTCCGGCACCGCCGACCTGGGGCGTGAAGAACCGCGCTGCCACGCTGGAGAACACCATGAGCGCGGAGAACCCATGCAAGTTGGGCACGCTTACGCGACCGGCAAATCCGGGAATCTTCGAGCGGTCCCATTCCACAGGAAAGGTAATCGGGGTATTTCCGAGTACGCTGAAATCGAAGCCATTGTGCGTGTATTTCCAGATGTACTCGCCCGAGACGACAACATACCTTCCGAGAGCCTGCTGAATCCCGGCATGGAATTCATTTCGCCAACCGGGACTGAGCGGCGTCAGCGCGAAAGAAGAGCAGCCCAGCAGCGGGTTCAACACAGGGTTGCTGCATCCGATACTGCTAAGCACCAGATTCTCATTAAAAGGCGTTTCCAGGGCCCGCGCGTAGGAAACGCGAAGAACGGTGTTGGTCTTCTTGAGGTTGTAGGCAATCCCCAGGCGGGGCTCTCCCTCCCTGTGTGTCGTCAGACCGTTATAAAAATCGCCGCGCACACCCAGTCGGAAATTCCAATTGCCCGCTGTAATCGCGTCGTCGACATAGAGCGCCAGTTCCTTGACGTCGGTATGTCCGTTAAATGCGAAAAGGCGGCCGCCGCGCGTGAGGTCGTAAGGCAGGAGCGCGGGATCAAAAGTTGGGCTTGCAGGATTGTTCAAGGTCGGATCCACGATGCCCAAATTGTCGTTTTCATTTAGAAACGTCTGGCCATACTGCGCCCCGACTTTCAAATTGTGAATGCCTTTGACGTACGAGAAGTCGGAGCGCAGGCCAGCATTGGTAAGATTCCGGCCCTGGCCGACAGTTTCTCTTTGCAGAGTAACCGGGCCAAGATCGGCAAATGGATTGGCGCTGGGATAGTAATTGTATTGATCGCGCCGCACGTAAGCCCCCAAGCTGAACACGGTGGTGTTGCTGATCAAACGGGTCCAGGAAGGAGCAATGTTGAAGGTTTTGATCTGGGAACGTTGGTCGGTCGGACCAACCGGAAGGCCGTTGGGACCGATTCCGCCATCATCCACGACCACCCCCTTCCAAGGGGTGGCATCCTCGGAATCGAACGAATTTGGCGTCTGGAACCAGGAACGAGTGAAGCCTGCATTCAGATGCAGGGAATCGCCGGGAGAGAACTGATAATCGACACGGTCAAACACATTTTCCTGGTTGCCTTTATCGTGCATGACGGTGAACTCGGGAGGATCCAGGAATCGGCCGGTGTTGAGGCCGCTGATCGCGATGAAATTGCCCCAGTTCTGTCCGCCATAGGCGAGATTGAAAGCAACATTGGAGGAACCGAAACTGCCATAAGAGGTGGTGATTGCACCGGTTGGTGTAGTAATGCCCTGGCCCGAGCGTGTTGTCACGTTGATCACCACGCTCGTCTTATCCCCATATTCGGCCGGCGGGGCGCCGGAAATGACTTCCATCGACTGGACAGAGTCGAGCGGAATTTGGTTGGAGAAAACTTTGCTTTGTTGATCGGTGATTGGCTGGCCATCCACGGAGAACGAGTTCTCGGCGTGATCGCCCAGGCCATGGAACAGTCCGTTCGAATCGGCGGCGATGCCCGGACTGGCCAGGGTCACGAGCGAACTTACGGATGAAGATTCGCTTTCCAAAGGCAGTTTGTCGAACAACTCCTTATCCACGTCAGTGTGGAACGTGGGCTCATTCTCCAGCAGATCTTGTGCCGTACTTTCAACAGTGACCACTTCGGAAGAGACTTTAACCTCGAGGGCAACGCTGAGGTTTATCGGAACGCTGGAACGAACCTCGATGTCCTGCGCGTAGGCCGCAAACCCGGGCGCATTCACGGTGAGGTGATAGGGGTTAAAGGGCACGTTGGCAAAACTGAATTTTCCAGCAGTGTCAGTGTTGGTGGTACGGTCGAACTGGCTGACCGGGTTATGAATCTCTACCTTCGCATTTACCACCACGGAGCCTGAGGGATCCACAACTGTGCCGTTGACTGCTGTTGAGTTTCCCCCGGACTGCGCATTGGCACCTATAGCCAGGCACGCGACCACAATAAAGATGGATGACTTCTTGGTGTATAAAGCCGACATGATTCCTCCAGAAAGGTAGATTCTGGGCCAAATTACAAGACCGGAAGTGCGGTTTAGGCCCTGTCTATTGGTGGAGGACGAATGTGAAGGGTGAAGATGAAGTCCGAAGATTCACGGGACGGAGAACCCTGTACTACGAAAAATGTGCGGACGAAGACAGGCGTGGGTTCAAAGGTCGCACTGGACAGAACTCCAGAGTGCGCCACTGCACACATGGAGCAATCGTGCCCGGCAATTTTCGAATCGTCGGAATGAACATGGCTAACCTGCAGGAACCCGGTGAAGGCAATCGCCAGCACGCAAACCAGACATACCAATCTGGATGACGCCTGTTCGCGCGGCTTGTTTTTCTCAGGCAAGGAATGCCCCACCCTGTAAGAACAGGTTACTACAAAGCTGTGCGATGCACTACGTAACTCCTGAGTTGCTAGTGACGTCGGGCACCTCTACAACCTGAAGAGTTCGCGAAGGCGTTTGGTTTGGGCGCGGCTGACAGGAATCTCGGTCTGTTTCTTATCGTCCATGCGCAATTGGTAGGAGCTTTTGAACCACGGGACGACCTCTTTAATGCGGTTGATGTTTACAAGATACGAGCGGTGGGCGCGCCAGAAGAGGCTGCCATCAAGGCTGTCCAATAATTCTTCCAGGGTGCGGCAATTGGACTGTCCTTCCATCCCGTTCGCGCCGCCGGTCACAACCGTGATGACGCCATCCTCGATGGAAGCAAAGCAGATGTCTTTTTGATTAATGAGAAACAGCCGACCCGCAGCTTTCAGCAGAATTTTGGAGCTCTGCGATTTCTGTGACTCCAGCATGCGGACGAGGGTTTCAAATTTGTCGCTGGCCGGGCCGCCGGCGTCCATTTTGATGCGCGCCCGCTCCACCGATTGGGCGACGCGTTTCTTGTCAAACGGCTTGAGCAAATAATCGACGGCATTCACTTCAAATGCCTTGACGGCGTATTGGTCGAAGGCGGTCGCGAAAACAATTTTGGGGAGGGGCACCTTTCGATCGATCAGCTTCTTGAGCACGCCAAAACCGTCCAGGCCAGGCATTTGCACATCGAGAAAGACGAGATCGGGGTTGTGCTCGCGGATAAGATTAACGGCCTCCACGCCGTTTTTCCCCTGAGCGATAACGTCGACATCGCCGACGTCTTTGAGCAGGAAGGCCAGTTCGTCGCGTGCGAGTTGCTCGTCGTCAACGATTACAGCCGATAAAGACATGCTTGCTCCTGCGCAGCTAAGAGAAGTATAGCCAGCGGATTTTGCGAGCGTCAACGCAAGCCGCTATTGCGGGCGTTGCATGTTCTGCATTCCCATGGGCATCTGGAATTTTTGATAGCCGGCAGGAATTTCAAACAAACTGGCAGGCTGTGAACCTTCTTTTATGTTCTGCAACTCCCAGGTGTCATTCTTCTCCTGCCATTTGATGGGAAATCCGATTTTCTTATCGACCCAGGCGTACCCGGTCTCACCTTTCGTGTTAGTGCCTTCGAACTTGACCGTGCTCCGGCCGTTCACAGTCTCGCTGCCGAGATTCTTGCAGGTGCCGCCGCGGTTATTGGGCAACTTCAGCCACTCCGTGCAGGCGTTATTTACGTCGCTCGGGCGGAACAGGGCCCGACTCCAATACTGCATCCCGGGGCCCTGGCCTTGGTTGAACTCCATGTACATCTTGCGTTCAGGCATCAGGGCATCGCTGGTATGGGTGGACAAGTTCGTAATCATCACCGCTTTTTCAGCTCCCGAGCCCTGAGGTTCAATGCGCAACTTGTCTTTGGTGGCGCATATTTTCGCTTTGGTCGTACCTGCCTTGGCCGGGGAGGTGTCCACCATATCAGCGCAAAAGTCTTCCTGAGCGACGGCTGCGATGGCAGAAAAGCAAAAAACGAAAACACAGAACAGTCTAAGCGTGTGATTCACACTGCCTCCTTGAGTATCTGGCGAACCTGCGCAATGGCGAAACCGTTGGTGGAACCCGAGATTCTACCCTCAATTTGAGACACGGCTGCAATCTTTCCTAGTTTACTGACTCCAAAGCCAGCGCCATCCCCATGCCGCCACTTACACACAGTGTTGCCACTCCGCGTTTCACCTTGCGTTTCAGCATTTCGTGAAGGAGCGTCACCGTAATGCGGGCTCCGGTACACCCGATAGGGTGCCCGAGCGCGATGGCGCCGCCGTTGACGTTAAGTTTGCTGTGATCAAAATGTAGTTCTCGATCGCAGGCGATTACCTGGGCAGCAAAAGCTTCGTTCAGTTCGACCAGATCGAAGTCGGCCAGCCTGAGCTGATATTTATCTTCCAGCTTGCGCAGTGCGGGAATTGGGCCGATGCCCATGATGCGCGGATCAACGCCAGCGGAGGTTGCCGCCATTATTCGAGCAATCGGCTTGAGATTTTGCCGGCTGACGAAATCTTCACTGGCCAAAACTGTTGCTGCCGCGCCATCGGTGATGCCGGAGGAGTTGGCCGCTGTGATCGTTCCAGTTTTCGAGAAAACGGGCGGGAGCTTGGCCATTTTTTCCAGCGTGGCTCCGACGAAGAGATGCTCGTCTTGAGTGAAGGTTTGCGGCCCTTTTTTGCCCTCGATAGTGACCGGCACTAATTCTTCTTTGAACCGTCCGGATGCAATGGCAGCTGCAGCCCGGGTCTGCGAGCACAGTGCAAATTGATCCTGCTCCTCACGCGAAATTCTGTACTGTTCGGCGAGCACTTCCGCGGTTTCGCCCATGACCATTTTTGCCAGCGGACAGAAAAAACCGTCGCGGTACATGCCGTCAACCAATTCCTGGTTGCCCAGCCGATAGCCCCAGCTCGCTCCATCCAGGTAATAAGGCAGGCGCGACATGGACTCGGCCCCACCCGCCAACACGCAATCCAGATTGCCGGTCGCAATCTCCTGATATCCAAGCGCGATTGATTTCATTCCGGAAGCGCAGGCTTTATTGACGGTGTAAGCTGGCACTTCCTGCGGAACGCCGCTGCGAATCGAAATCTGGCGCGCCGGATTAGGTCCTCCACCGGCCTGACGCGCATTGCCGAAAATCGTTTCTTCGATCTGATCAGGATGAACAGCAGCCCGTTCGATCGCTGCCTTTGCTGCGACTACTCCCATGTCTGCCGCACTCAGAGACGCCAGTGAACCACCGAATTTCCCGATCGGTGTACGCACGGCAGAAAGGATGTAAACATCGCGCAAGAATTTTCTCCACATTCAGTCTAGCATTCGGGCGTGCGTAGGGCAGGTTCTGCTGCGCTGAGCAATGATGACATGGCGGCAGCATCTCTGCCGGCTTGTTACACTGAACTTTGATGCACTACATCTACGGCATTAATTCCGTAGCGGAAGCCCTGAAAGCGCGAGGCAGGGCATTTTCGTGGGTGGGTGTAGCCAAAGAGCGGCACGATTTGCGACTGCAACGTGTAGTCGAAGAATGCCGGCGGCAGGGAGTGGCTGTACGCTTCGTCGACCGCGCTGAACTTGACCGTCTGGCGGGGCACAATGCACATCAGGGCGTGGTCGCGGTCACCTCGGCCAAGCAGTACAGCGATCTCGATGATGTAGTCGATGCCAAGCGTGGCGCATATTCACTGATTGTAATTCTGGACGGAGTGGAAGATCCCCACAACCTGGGAGCAATCCTGCGCACTGCCGACGCGGCCGGCGCAAATGGGGTCGTGATTCCAGAAAGACGAGCGGTTGGAGTGACCGGAACTGTGAGTAAGGCTTCCGCCGGGGCAAGTGAACATCTGGCCATCGCCAAAGTTACAAACATTGCGCGCACTTTGGAAGAGCTCAAGTCCAAGAATGTGTGGATTGTGGGCCTGGATGAGCGTGGCTCTCAATCCTACGATTCGCTCGATTACAAAATGGATTGCGCGGTGGTGCTGGGAGCCGAAGGCAAAGGCTTACACGACCTGGTCGCGAAAAAATGCGATTTCCTGGTGTCGATCCCCATGTTGGGCAAAGTGCCGTCGCTAAATGTCTCCGTAGCTGCGGGGGTTGTGCTATACGAGATTGTCCGGCAACGGCGAAAGCAATCGGTATGAAATTCTTTCCTGTTCTGGGCATCTTCTGTGCCCTGGCGACTCGCGGCCTTGCGCTTGACCGCGAAGCCTTCACGTTTACCAATTACGAACTGAATGTGCGGGTTGAGCCCGAACAGCAGCGACTCGCCGTGCGCGGCAAGCTGGTTCTGCGCAATGATTCGGCGGAGCCGCAAAGCAGCCTGGTGCTGCAGATTTCTTCGAGCCTGGATTGGCGATCGATCAAGGCCGGTGGCAAGGCAGTGCACTTTGTCACCCAGGAATACAACTCCGACATCGATCACACAGGTGCGCTTTCGGAAGCGATTGTGAACCTGCCGCAAGAGGTCCCTCCAAACGGGACAATTGATATGGAGGTGGGATACGAGGGCATAATTCCGCTCGATGTATCGCGCTTGACGCGGGTCGGCACGCCCGAAGAAAAAGCCAAACACGCGGATTGGGACCAGATCAGCAAGTCGTTTACGGCAGTGCGGGGAATCGGTTACGTCACCTGGTATCCCATCGCGACCGAAGATGCCAGCTTGACCGAAGGAAACAGCGTGGAGGAGACCATTGGTCACTGGAAGGTGCGCCACGCCAACACAGTAATGAAGGTCTCCTTTGCGGTTACTTCGGGAGGAAAGTTGTGGTTCAGCGGCACTCTAGGTCAGCTAGCCACGGTAAGCGCAGGATCCAAGGATGAAGCTCCGGGCGATGTGGCATTGGGTTTGGACGCGCCAACTTTTGTAATCGCCGATTACCAAGTCATGGAAAGCGGACCATGGACGGTGAATTATTTTCCGGGCGAAGAGGACGCCGCAAAGGCCTACCTCCAAGTCATGACCGAGGCGGATGCGATTGTTGCGATGGGCGGCGGCACTGAAGGCTTGCGCGTCTTCGCACTGCCCGACCGGGCAGCGGCGCCGTTTGTCACGACAGGAATGCTGCTTAGCCCAGTTACTTCCCCGATGACCAATGAAACGGAGTTGGCGATTGTGTATGCCAAGGCCCATCAATCAGTGCCGTCTCCAAGAGCGTGGATCCAGGATGGTCTTTCGCACTTCGCGCAGGCAGCATTTATCGGGACTCATAAAGGACGGCAGGCCGCGCTTGATTATCTGAACTCGCACGAGGCGCCGCTGGTGGAGGCGGAGAAGACAGCGTCATCGACGAATGCGGAATACAAGAGGGACGCAGAACGCGCCTTGATTAATTCTATCGACGATAGCTATCTCCAGACCAAAGCAATGGCTGTGTGGTGGATGTTGCGAGACATGGTTGGCGAGTCCGCTTTCAAATCCGCGTTACTGGCCTACAAAGTGACAGAAGACAACCAGCCGACTTATCTGCAAAAAATCATGGAGAAAGAGGGCCAGCGCGACTTGCAATGGTTTTTCGACGATTGGGTATATCGCGATCGCGGCTTGCCGGATTTCCGGGTCGCTTCAGTTTTCTCGAGTCCCTTAACGGGCGGCGCATTCCTGGTAACCATCACGGTCGAAAATCTGGGCAAGGCCGGTGCAGAAGTGCCGCTGACTTTGCGGACTGAGAAGGAAGACATCAGGAAGCAGATTGAGGTGCGCGGGAACTCTAAAGCATCGATCCGCATTGAGACCCAGTCGGCGCCTCAGCAGGTTACGGTGAATGATGGCAGCGTACCGGAAAGTGACACGAGCAATAACGCTTACAAAGTTGAGTCCCCGAACCGTTGATTGACGTTCGCTGAGCTGATGCGACCCTTAATCGAGGTCCGGCATGGAGCAGGCGCCAGCACCTCGCGGATCACCGCAGGTACCACATGGGCCGGACGCTGGCGAAGCCGAAGTAGTGGAAGAGCTCTTGCCGGCGACAGCAAACACCGAGAGTTGCGGCACCAATTTTTGGCCGTGACACTTGGGGCATTCGGCTTTATCGCTGCCGAAGATCAGCGCCTCGAACTGGTGGTCGCAATCTTTGCAAAGATATTCGAAGATGGGCATACCTGCTACCTCTCAGCTACGCATCCCCATTTAAAAACAACTCGCTTGATTTCCGCAAATCTGGGCCACAAGAGCAGAGAAAAAGCTGGCTATTTCTTTGCTTTGGGGCCCCATGTTTTCCCGAATATAGCATCGAGGGCGATAGGGCCGGCTCCGAAAAAGATCAAAGCAAAAGCGATGGTGGCCAGCGTCAGGGGAAATTCGTAGCCACCTTTGGCAAACATTCCATTCTTCCAGTGCACTTTCCAGATGGCCACCAGCATGTCAGTCAACACCAGCAAAGAAACAAACCGGGTGAATACGCCGAGAATAAGCAGGATGCCCCCAAAGAACTCGGTGAAAGCGGATGGATAGGCAAGCCAGCCAGGCAATCCCAGGCTGGCGACGCGGTGAACGTGCTGCGCCAACCCATTGTGAAAAACCTTGCCGTAGCCATGGCCGATCATGACGACGCCCAATACCAAGCGAAGCGCCACGAGGGCTATGGGTTGCAAGCGATCCAGAAAGCGCAAGAATCCCCCACTCGGAGACTAGTCTATCTCTCCGGAATCCATAAGTCCCGTAAACTATCCCCCGTCGTTCATGACATCCCCGCGCACTCCAGCGATTCGGGCGAATATTTGCTACCATGGCGATGCTACGAGGTGATCATGCCTGAATATGTAATCGAGCGCGAGATTCCGGGCGCGGGGAATCTGTCGGATGCGGAACTTCAGGAAATTGCCAAGAAATCAGTCGGCGTACTAAAGGACATGGGTCCGAAGATCAAGTGGCTGCACAGCTATGTAACGGGCGACAAGATCTACTGCGTGTACCTGGCGCCAGACGAGGAAGCCGTTCGCGAGCATGCGCGCCGGGGTGGCTTCCCAGCAAATCGGGTATCAGCAGTACGCCGGCTGATCGATCCCAGCACCGCGGGTTGAGGCGGGCGGTTTTCGGTTACGACGTCGAAGTGCTCCTGGGCCTTAGTGCTTCTTCAACTGCCTCCTCCATCGACATGTCCCAGCCCGACGACCATGCTTCCAGGCCTGCAGTGTTACTGAGCATGTCACGGGCCGGCTTTAGCAACCTTTCCAGCCGGGATTGCTCTGCAGGAATCGGAGGAACACCGATGCGCTGACGCAGGGCAGCAGCAGCTCCCGCAAGGCGCAGCGAATGTTCCGGTCTGGATTGCGCCGCCGCACTCACAGCCAAGCATTCAAGCACCCTGGCGATACCACGTTTGTGTCCCAAATCCCGGAACATGCTGATGCTTTCGCTATAAAGGTGCTCGGCGTCCTGATAGCTATGCTGCGCTGCACTAAGCCTGGCCAGGTCGCATAAGGCGCTGGCAATGCCCCAGCCATCACCCAGTTTCCTGAAGGCTGACAGACTTTGCTCATAGCAGGAACGGGCGGCGGCAAAATCAGCGGTTTCGCGTAAGAGGTCACCCTGGTAGTTTATGGTCCAGGCGACACCGGTGGCGTCGCCGGCATCGCGGAAGATGGCTACACACTCGTCGTACAGCGCGGAAGCCCGCGCGTTGTCTCCCTGCAGTTTGACCACATTTGCCAGATTGCTGAGGGCGCGAGCCGTGTCCACGGGACTACCCAAGTCTCTCCAAGTCGCGACACACTGCTCGAACAGGGAGCATGCGGTCGCGAGATCTCCACGATCGCGGGCGGTGACCCCCAATGCATTGAGCGCCACGGCAACGCCGCGCTGGTCCTGCAATTCTCGGGAGGTGTCAAGACTCTCCTGCTGCAATTTCTGGGCAGAGGCCAAATCGCCTTGTGCGGCTGTCAGAACGGCGGCGTAAAACAACACGCGAGCGCGCAATTTTTGCCGCGCCGCCCCTGGCAATTTGAGGAGTGCGCCCAGCAATGCGCGCCCTTCCGCAAAGTGTTCCCGCATCTCCCAGAAATGAAACAGAGCGGCGCCGAGACGCATACCCCATTCAGCATCACCGGTTCTGATCAGGAATTCCAGAGCCTCGCGAAAATTATGGTGCTCAAGATCGAAACGCTCGAGCCACTCGGGGCGAGAGGCAAGCTCGGCGCCACAGTCTTCCGCCAGCACGAGGTAATATGCGGCATGGGCACGGCGGGTTGCAGACTCCTCGCCGCTCTCGGCCAGACGTTCCAGAGCGTACTCCCGGATGGTCGAGAGCATGAGGAAACGCGTCTCGGCGCCAGGCTGCTCGAGTTGCTGTGTCAGGCTCTTGTCCACCATGGAGGCCATGCCATCGAGTACATCGACGCCAAGGTCGCCTTTGGTGTCGCACACAGCTTCCACCGCTTCCAGGGTATAACCTCCAATGAAGACAGAGAGTCTGCGGAAGAGGCTTTGCTCGGCGGGGTCGAGCAGGCTGTAACTCCAGTCCACGGTCCCGCGAAGAGTCTGCTGTCGCACCGGCAGATCGCGTGCCCCACCGGTGAGCAGATTCAGCGATGATTCGAGGCGTGCCAGCATGGCAGCCGGCGAAAGCAGCTTGACACGCGATGCTGCCAGCTCAATCGCTAGAGGCAGCCCGTCAAGCCGAGTGCAGATGGCTGCGATCGTCGCCGCGTTTTCTTTTGTGATCGCAAAGTCGTGCTTTACGGCCTTCGCGCGTTCCACAAAAAGTGCTACTGCCGGGAAACGTGAAAGCGCCTCCGGCCCGGGAACAGTCTGCGGATCAGGTATTGCCAGCGATGGAACGGGAAATTCGTATTCACCATAAACATGAAGCGGAGCCTGGCTGGTCACAACTACGGTCAGCTGAGGACTAAGAGTGAGCAGCTCCGCAATGTCAGAGGCAGTGGAGACTAAGTGTTCAAAGCTGTCGAGCAACAGAAGCATCGGCTGGGTCAACCCGCGCACATACTCTCGCAAGCTCTCGCGTGACGACTGACCGGGCACTTCGCGCAATCCAATTGCTTGCGCAATGGCTGCATTCAGCGACTCGTCTCCCCTGACCGCCGAAAGAGAAACGAAGCAAACACCACCGGCAAAGCTGTCCGAAATGCTTCCCACGACCTGCAGGGCAAGCCGGGTCTTGCCTATACCGCCGGGACCGGTCAGCGTAACCAGCCGCACATCCTCCCGACCGAGGAGCTGTTGGAGATCAGCCGCTTCGCGTTCCCGCCCGATGAATGTTGTACGCTGCACGGGCATGTTGCCGGTCCGCGGCACCGCATCGCGAGTATTAACGTCGATGCGCAGGTCACGAATGGTGGCGAGGTCGCGAGCCAAGTCTCGAGTGGACACATAACGCTGATTCGGGTCTTTGGCCAGACAGCGCTCCAGAATCCAAAAGAAGGGCGCCGGGGCCTGGAGCTTGATGGAGGACAGGCGCTCCGGCTGGTCTCGAAGAATCGCGGCCATGATTTCCGCTTTGCCTTTGCCCCGAAATGCGGGACGCCCGGTAACCATCTCGTAGAGCACCACGCCAAAGGAAAACTGATCGGAGCGAAAATCCACGCAGCCGCTGTTGGCCTGCTCCGGCGACATGTAACCGATAGTTCCCATGAGAGTTCCCGGCTCCGTGAGCGCATCCACGGCGGTGGGAGCCTCAGGATCCTTTGCAAGGTCGGACACAAAAAGCTTCGCCAGACCAAAATCCAGAATCTTGACAATGCCGTCGTCGGTAACCATCAGGTTTTCAGGCTTGAGATCACGATGAACCAGGCCAGTCTCATGCGCCTTGGCCAGAGCGTCGGCAATCTGGGTGGCAATGGCGATCGCCTTACGAAACGGCAGTGCCCCGGCAGCGAGCAGAGTGCGCAATGTCTGACCGCAGATCATCTCCATTGCGATGTAGTGCGTGCCGTTCAGGTGCCCAAGTTCGTAGATGGTCACAATGTTGGGGTGGTTCAGCGCACTGGCGCAACGAGCTTCCTGCTCAAAGCGCAGCAGCGCCTCCGGGTGCGAATGGGGGTTCGGCAAAATGGTCTTGATAGCGACCTGGCGTCCGAGGCGTGTGTCCTTGGCGCGATAAACCTCGCCCATGCCACCGGCACCGAGGCGTTCCAGAATCTCGTAGTTGCCGAAAAGCGCACCCGGCAACAGGGTGAATGGCACCGAACCTGGCGTGAGAGGCGGGCTCATGAATTTCGTTAGAGCAGCCGTGGGCTGGCCGAGCGGACTGGCAAGCGCTAGACGATTGAATTGGAACCAACCCGCCGGCGCGACGGGCTCTGCTGCACCCCGGAATGCGCATATATAATAACTCGGTTTTAAGAGGAACTTATGGATATCCGATCCTTGCAACGGCCGCTTAAGGATGCATATCGGCAGAACCCGGCCGGTTCCCGCATCACCCTCGTCGCACATGGGCGACAAACCGACGCGCCCATTGCTTGCGCGGTGGACCTAGGGCGCGCGATCTATGACGCTCAGGCGCACAAGGGGGTTGGAGGGGCTGGTACGGGTGCTTGCTCCGGCGACTTGTTACTGGGTGCGCTAGCAGCTTGTGCGCAAATTACTTGCCAGATGGTAGCCGCCGCAATGGGGATACCCACCGATGGGATCGAGGTGACTGTCGAGGGCGATCTGGATCTGCAAGGGACTTTGGGAATGTCAAAAGCGGCGCCAGTCGGATTTGAGAGCATAAGAGTTAATTTCGATGTCCGCGCTCCGCAGGCAACGCAGGAACAGTTGACAGCGCTTCGCCAAAAGACCGAACAGTATTGCGTGGTCATGCAGACATTGCTACGTCCTCCTCGAATCAACAATGTGTGGGCAGGTCCACGGCCCGGCTAGGGGTTAGCGATCACAGTGCCGCCGCGGCACGAAAAGGCCTTTGTCCCACCTTATATATGCTCTCGCCCCGGGAATTGATTGCTGAACCACGCCGACGGGCGTACTCGAAGATCGCCTGAGGGATGGCGATACCGCCTTGCAATCGCACTGAGAACCCGTGAATTTGCCTTGATTTTCCGGACTTTGGGCGCCTCCTAGCACCTTGGTACCGTCTGTAATACTTTCGTTATGCGTTCGGTCCCGGGTTAGAACCTGCGGTGTAAACATTTCTATATGTTGTGGTCATATCGATTAATAATCACTACATATAGGGCACAATTGCAACTCCTGTCCGGCGATTTTCCAGAAAACACGTACAAAAACCGGTAAAACTCGGAATTTAGCCTTGACCTCGTGGCTTTCGGGGTTGATATATGCTCGGGGCACCCGAATTCTGTCGAAGACGATTTTTTCGAGGAATTCTCTCCCAATTTGCCCCGCGAACCGGTAGGCGCGGGGAAATCAATTCTGTGGAAAGGAATAACTATGGCCGACTCGCGTGAAGTCATGAACATTCGCCAGGCTTCGCAGTACCTGGGGGTGAGTCCGGACACGCTTTACAAGTACGTAGGGGAGCAAAAGATCCCCGCCTTCAAGCTGGGAAACCGCTGGCGCTTCAAGAAATCCAGGCTCGACCAGTGGATGGAAGAAAAATCCAGCCAGATGGAGGCAAAAAGCAGGAAGAAGTCGAAAGCGGCAGCCAACGCTGCCGGCTCGTAGGGGAAAAAGGTAGTCGGCAATATGCCGGCTCGATAAGGCGGGCACATGTTTGGATTCCGAGCAAAGACGATTGTTGGTCTGGATGTGGGCTCTTCCAGCATCAAAGCGGTCGAACTTAAGAAGGGACGCGACGGGCTGGAGGTAGCACATCTGGGAGTGGAGCCGCTGGCTCCAGATATTGTCGTTGACTCGATGATTGTCGACTCCGGAACGGTTTCCAGCGCCATCGCGAAGCTGTTCAGCGAGAACCAGATCAAAACCCGGGCGGTCGCGACTGCGGTCAGCGGACACTCGGTGATCGTGAAGAAAATTTCCCTGCCCTCGATGAGCGACCAGGAATTGGCGGAGACGATTCAAAAGGAAGCCGCCCAGCATATTCCCTTCGATCTGGCGGACGTCAACCTCGACTACCAGATCCTTTCCGAGGATCAAGGCAATCCGCAAATGGATGTGCTTCTGGTCGCGGTTAAGAAGGACAAGATTCTGAACTACACCAACGTACTCTCGATGGCGGGAAAGACCCCGGCTATCGTGGACATTGATGCTCTGGCGCTGCAGAACTGCTACGAGTACAACTACGAGCCGGCGCCGGGGCAAGTGGTGGCGCTGTTGAATCTGGGCGCGAGCGTGATGAACATCAACATCGTAAAAGGCACGACTCCGCTGTTTCCGCGCGACGTCAGCGTCGGCGGCCATCAGTACACAGACTCGCTGCAGAAGGAACTGGACCTGAACTTTGAGGATGCCGAGAAGCTGAAACTGGGAGAGAAAGTCGGCACCGTCAGCGAGGATGCCAAGACTCCGATCCTGCAGCAGGTGACCGAGATCATCGTGCTGGAAATTCAGAAGACGTTTGACTTCTTCCGGGCCAGCGCGGCGGGAGAGCACATCGAGAAGATCTTCCTGGCGGGGGGATCGTCGAAGGTTCCCGGGCTGGTGGAAGCGCTGCGCCAGGAGTTCTCGCTGCCGGTGGAGATTTTGAACCCGTTCCAGAGGATCGCGCCGCCGGCGCAAGGACCGGGAGTCGAGTTGATCGAAAAGAATGCCGGGCAGCTGGCTGTCGCGGTGGGTTTGGCACTGAGGAGTTTTGAAAACCTATGATTCGAATCAACCTGCTGGGAGCACCGAAACCGAAGAACAAACGCAGCGCCGTTCCGGCAGTCACGCTGGACATGGGCGAGCCGGGCTCGCCGAAGATCAAGATCTTGATCGTACTGCTGCTGGCGGCCTCGGCGAACGGGCTGTACTGGTACCGTCTGGACCGGCAAGGTCAGGCGCTCGACAAGAAAATGCAACTCGCGGAACAAAAGAATCGCGAATTAGCCGAGGTGAAGGCCCGTTATCTGGAGCGCCAGCGTGAGGCCGATAACTATAAGCGCCGGGTCGATGTGATCGACCAGTTGCGCGCCAACCAGGCAGGTCCGGTCGAACTGCTGAATACCATCGGCGACACGGTCAACGGCACCGAGGCCGTATGGCTGACCACGATGAAGGATTTGGGCGCCACGGTGGAGATTGACGGGACGGCCCTCACTACCGACGCGGTGGCTTTGCTTATGCAGAACCTGCAGAAGACAGGCCGGTTCAGCAATATAGAAATTAAAGAGACGTATCAAGACGAGCAGATAAAAGATATGCAGGCCTTTCAGTTCACGCTGACCTGCGAAAAGGCCAAGTCGTAGAGGCAGGAGAGTATGGAAAAACTCAGCGAGATGCCGAGTCTTAAACAGTGGGGGGCGTTAGTCCTCGCCGCCGCACTGGTGACCGTCGGACTGTACTTTACGGTATTCAAATCCAAACAGGAGGCGAATGCCCAGGTGCAGCAAAAATTGAATGTCAAGCTTCGGGAGAATGCCGAACTGGAATCCTACAAGCCGAAGCTCAAGGACATGGAGCGGCAAGTCGCGAACCTGAAGCAGCAATTGGAAATCGAGCGCCGCATCGTTCCGGATGAGAAAGAAGTCGATAACTTCATCAAGATGCTTGACGCCGAAGCCCTGAAAACGGGGATTGAAATTCGCCGCTACACCGCCAAGCCCGTTACCAGCCGGGAATATTACTCAGAGGTGCCGTTCGAGGTTGAACTGGATGGGCCGTACTATTCCGTACTCAGCTTTTTTGACCATGTAGGAAAGCTGGAACGGATTGTGAACATCTCGGACCTGTTGATCGCCAACACCAAGAAGCCGGGCGAAGCCAAGGCCAAGCGCACCTATCAATATGGTCCCAATGAAAGCATCGTGGCTACCTGTCAGGCGTCCACGTTCTTTACCCATGACACCGCGGTTGCCAGCACGCCGGGCAAAGCCAAGGGAGCCTTATGAAGCTGAAAATTCTGATTCTGGCTTTGATAGTGATGCTGGGAACAGCCTGGGCACAAAACCCGGACGTCATTCAGGACACCAGAAGCACGCTGCAGAACGTTCAAAAGAAGCAAGCCATCGACCAGAATGCGGCGCTGTCGGCAACGGGACAGGCGACCACGCCGGCGCCCGTGAACCAATCGGCAGCCTCGGCTAAGCCGGCCCCGAGTAAGCCGGCCACCAATAGCGCAGCGGCGCCTGCGCCTCAGAGCCAAAGCACGGCAGCAGGGGCGGCCAAACCAAGTGTTCCGGTAAAAACGGCAAAGAGCAGCGCGAAGACAAGAACAGCCAAGACGCAGTCCAAAACCATAGTCGCCGTGGCCAAACCGGCGGAGCCGAAGCAGACGGTGGCAGTGGAAGACAAGAAGGCTCCGGAGGAATCGAAGAAAAAAGAACCGCGCGAATATAGCGCCGCCGGGCGGCGGGATCCCTTTGTCAGCCCAGTAGTGAGCCACAGCGTCAGCGGTTCAGGCTGTAGCAGCGGCAAGCGCTGCCTGGAAGTCGATCAGATCATCTTGACCGGCATCGTGAAGTCAGACACCGGAATGATTGCCGTCGTAGTGAACAGCATGAACAAAGCTTATTTTCTGCGTGAAAACGATCCCGTCTTCAACGGTTATGTGGTGAAAATCACCGGGGACTCGATCATCTTCAACCAGACTGTCGAGGACAAGCTGGGGAAACCGTTCACGCGCGAAGTGACGAAAAAGATTGCTACCCCCGCAGTTTAGGGTGGTAGGAACGAGCCCGATACGCGGCTCGTAGAACGCACATAGGGGAGAGAAGTCACGAGGCTGGCAGAGCGCGAGCCCGTGGGGAGAAGGGAAATGCGAAAGCAACTGCTGGTTATTTTGCTACCGCTGCTGGTGATGCTCGCGGGCGCCGAAACCGCGAATACGACCACAGCCGCAACCGATCACGCTACCTTGCAAAGGGTAGAGGTACTGCGCGGGGACGACGGAATCAGCGTGGAAATGACTGCACGAGGCTCGATGACACCCAGGATCAGTGCGCTGAATTCGCCGGCGCGACTCCTGGTGAGTCTGCCGAACACCGTGGCAGCCACCTCACGCAACCACTTGGACGTGGACCGGGATGGAGTGAAGGGCGTCCGCATTGGCATGAACAAGCAAACGCCTCCGACCACCAGCGTGGTGATCGACCTGCTCAGTGCCTGCACGTACGAGCTGGCTGCGGGCAGCGAGAACAAGGTAGTCCTGAAGCTGCACCGGGCTGCGAGTTCAACGGCCGCTCCTAAGGCCATAACTAGCCCGCAGGCCGAGAAAACACCAGCCTCGATTCACCGCACGGCTGTTGTGCCGGTTTCTGACAAAGCGGTGGTTGGACTGAACTCACCGGCGACATCAGAAACTCCCGCGGACGCAAAGCACGACAACGGCACATCTTCTGCCAAGGACTTCGTGTTCGTGGATCCGGCGTACAAACCCCAAGTTGCTGAAGGCCAGTCTGCGGTACTCGCTCCACCTGTGCGGGCCGTCGATGCCGCCTCGAAATTTGTGGACCGTCCCGAGGGCAACTTGTTGCCCACGCCCAGCGCCGCTCCGCAAGCCCAAAGTGCCCAAGCACCGGCCACTAGCCCAATTCAGCCGGCAGTAAACCTGGCGGCTGAACAGCGGGCGCAGATGGCGCAGCAACCTTCCGGCAACGAGCCGAAGTATACCGGCGAGCCGATCTCAGTGAATCTGAAAGATGTGGACCTGAAAGACTTTTTCCGCTTGATTCACGAAATCAGCGGCTTGAATGTGGTGTTGGATCCAAACGTAAAGGGAACGCTTACGATCGTGCTGGATGACGTGCCGTGGGACCAGGCTCTGGATATCGTGCTCAAGAACAACGATCTGGCGCGGCAGCTCGACGGCAACATCCTACGCATCGCCACCGTAGAAACCCTGAAGCGCGAGGCAGATCAGCGTCGCGCGCAACATGAAGCAGAAGCATTGGCCGTGGACAAAGTCACGTTCACGCGGTTCCTCAGCTACGCTCACGCTAAGGACTTGGTAATCACCTGCAAGAAGTTCATCTCACAGCGTGGCGACGTGATCGCTGACGAGCGCACCAATGCCATCATTGTGACCGATGTGCCTTCCACCATTCCGAATATTGACAAGTTGCTCACACAACTGGATCGCAAGACCCAGCAGGTGGAAATTGAGGCCCGTGTGGTGGCGGCTACGCGCAGCTTTGCTCGCGATATCGGCACGCAGTTGGGCTTCGGGTGGGGCAATCACGCGAGCAGCGTAAGCGGCGCCAGTGGCGTTGGAACGTCTCCACTCGGCGTCTTCGGATTGAACCCGCTTTATCCCATCGTTGGTACCTCAGCTCCGTCTTCTTCAACTCTGACGCAGATTCCGTTGTTTACGAACTTGGGATCGACGAGCCCGACAAGTGGACTCAGCTTTCTCAACTTCAGCAAGAACATTCAGCTGGACGCGATCCTGACGATGGCTGAGTCACGAGGGTTGGTGAAGATTCTGTCGCGTCCGCGCGTCGTCACCCAGAACAACATTCAAGCGCTGGTTCGCCAAGGCGTGCGCGTGCCCATCGTCACCCAGGCCCAGTTAGGCGGTCCGCCCACCGTAACGTATGTGGACGCCTTCCTGCGGCTAACGGTGATTCCGCAGATTACGTCGGAAGGGACGATCTTCCTCAACGTAGACGTGGAAAACACCACACCAGACTTTGCGCAGTCGATTCAAGGCAACCCCACCCTGATTACGCAGCAAGCCACGACCCAAGTGCTTGTCACCGATGGCGGCACGGTCGTGATTGGTGGCGTGATTCAGACCAACAACTCGGTCAACATCGACCAAGTGCCGCTGCTGGGGAGCATTCCGTGGCTGGGGAATCTGTTTAAGCACACGCAGGTTTCCACCACCAACCAGGAGCTGATCTTCTTCATCACTCCGCGGATCATTCAAACATAGCAGACGGGTTAGCAGTAAAGACAGCCGCCGGTGGCCCGAAAAGGCGCCGGCGGTTTTGTCTTGCGCCCCTGAAACGAGACGCCCTGCTGTCCTGATAAACTGCAATTCGATGGATCACAAAGGCAGGCAAGTCAGGCTGCAGAGTGTTCTCGCCAATAGCCACCTGGATGCACTGCTGGTCACACATCTTCCTAACATCAGATATCTTTGCGGATTTACCGGCAGTGCCGGAGCCCTGCTCGTGTGTCAAAACAGGACCGTATTCTTCACCGATGGACGCTACAAAGAGCAGGCTCGGACGGAAGTTCAGGGGGCACGCGTCAATATCGCTCGCAAACCGCCGCTGGTCGCCGCTGCCGAGTGGCTGAAGGCAAATGGAAAGAAGTTGGGCGTCGAGGTGCTCGGGATCGAAGACCGGCACCTGACCGTCGCAGATCACAGCCAGTTAGTGAATCTTTTACGGCCTGGCATCCGAATCCGCAACACGCCCGCACTCGTTGAGCAGGCCCGCATGGTGAAAGACAGTGAAGAGATCCGCTGTTTGGCTGCCGCCGCTCAACTGGGATCGAGCTTGTTCGACGTCGCAGTCAAGGCGCTTGGGCCGGGAGTCAGGGAAACGGACGTAGCGGCAGAGCTGGAATATGTGGCGCGGCGGAAGGGGGCGGAAGGCATGTCGTTCGAAACCATCGTAACGTCGGGAGCACGCTCGGCGTTGCCGCATGGTCGAGCCTCGACCGCAAAAATTCCGGCTAACGGCTTCGTGATTTGCGACTTTGGTATCATACTCGCGGGTTACTGCTCGGACATGACGCGTACGCTGCATGTGGGCAGGCTTTCCTCCGACGCGCAGCGAATGTACGACGCGGTGGGAGAAGCACAAGAAGCTGCCATCAACCGGGTGAGCGCGGGAGTGAGGGTTGACGAGGTCGATCGGGCAGCCCGCCAAGTGCTTGGCAGGAGCGGTTTAGGCAAATACTTTACGCATTCCACCGGGCATGGAGTGGGCTTGGAGATTCACGAGATGCCCCGCGTTGCAGCCGGACAACACGAGCCACTGCTGGCCGGAATGGTTATAACGATCGAGCCCGGTGTCTACGTTCCAGGCGTGGGCGGTGTGCGCATCGAAGACATGGTTCTGGTAACCGGAGACGGGTGCGAAGTGCTTACGCCCACGAGCAAGGAAATCATCAAACTGTAGCTCTCGGGTTCGAGTCATCGGGCCGAGGGTTTGCGGCGCCGAGGAACAGCAGTCCCGCCACATACGATGAATCAGAAAGAGCTGAAGGAACTCATTGAGTTCTTAATTGAAAAGGACATTGCCGAGTTTGAGTTGGAGCGCGGCGATGTCAAGGTGCGCATCAAGCGGGGCGGTGAGCAGGGCGCGGCGGCGCCTGCGATTCCCGCAACGTCGCCAGCAGGACATTCCAGCGCTGTCGCCCCCGTTTCCAGCGGCGTCTCCGCTCCGTCGCCTGCTGTTGAAACTGCTCCCCCTGAAGAGACGCTTCACATCGTACATTCCCCGATTGTCGGTACTTACTACGAAGCACCTTCGCCGGGAGCGCCGCCTTTCATCGCGGTTGGCGACAAGGTGGAAGCGGGCCAGGTGTTGTGCATCGTGGAGGCGATGAAGCTGATGAATGAGATTGAATCGGATGCCTCCGGAGAGATCGTAAAGAAATTGGTAAGCAACGGGCAGCCGGTCGAGTATGGTCAGGGATTATTTGCAATCCGAGCAACGTGAGATGCGATGAGCGCGGAAATGCGCGCTTTGAGTGGTGTCACCTCGTTGGTCTTTTGAGTATGGCCAGAGGCCTTCGGAGTAATCCTGGCAGCATGCCGGCACTATCTTCATGTTCAACAAGATTCTCATAGCAAACCGCGGCGAAATTGCCCTGCGGGTGATTTGCGCATGTAAAGAGCTCGGCATCCGTACGGTGGCGGTGTACAGCGAGGCGGATCGCAATTCCCTGCCGGTGCGGTTTGCGGACGAAGCCATCTGCATCGGCCCTCCCCAGCTCTCGCAAAGTTACCTCAACATTCCTGCCGTCATCAGCGCGGCGGAGATCAGTAACGTCGACGCAATCCATCCCGGATATGGTTTGCTGGCGGAAAACGCCAATTTCGCCGAAGTTACCGAAACCAGCAATATCAAATTCATTGGACCACCCCCTGAGATCACTCGCCTGATGGGTGAAAAGGAGAAAGCTCGCGCTGCCATGAAAAGCGCAGGCGTCCCCATTTTGCCGGGTTCAGAAGGGATTCTGGCGAACGAAGGCGAAGCCTTGGAATGGGCCCGGCAGGTCGGCTTTCCGGTAATCATAAAAGCTTCGGCTGGCGGGGGCGGGCGGGGCATGCGCATCGTACGCACTGAAGAAGAACTACCTGGCTTGTTTAAAGCGGCGCAATCGGAAGCAGCGGCAGCTTTCGGCAACGGTGATCTTTACATGGAAAAGTTCATCGAGCGCCCGCGGCATATCGAGTTCCAGATCCTCGCTGATCAATATGGCTCGGTGGTAAGCCTGGGGGAACGGGAGTGCAGCATTCAACGTCGGCACCAGAAGTTGTTGGAGGAGTCGCCCTCGACCCAGATGACGCCGCAATTGCGCGATCAGATTGGACAAATCTTGTCCAAGACTTTGTCAGACATCGGATACGTGAACGCGGGAACCGTCGAGTTCCTGATGGATGAAGACAGGAAACTGTACTTCATCGAGATGAATACGCGAATCCAGGTCGAGCATCCGGTGACGGAGATGGTCACCGATGTCGACCTGGTAAAAAGCCAGATTTTGCTGGCGGCAGGCGAACCTCTGGAGACAGTGCTGCACGGGCCCATTCTGCACCGCGGCCATGCGATTGAATGCCGCATCAATGCAGAACATCCGGAGAAATTCACCCCATCGGCTGGAAAGATCACGGCTTTCCACCCGCCGGGGGGAACGGGGGTGCGAATCGATACCGCAGCCTACGCCGAGGGCGTAATTCCTCCTTATTATGATTCGCTGATTGCCAAGCTGATTGTGCGCGGTAAAGACCGGGATGAAGCATGTTCGCGGATGGCGCGCGCGCTGGAAATGTTCATCGTAGAGGGAATCTACACTACCATTCCGCTGCACCGGAAGATTCTGGCCGATCCGGATTTTCGAGCAGGCAACATTGATACCACCTTCATTGAGAGATTTTTGTCGAACAATAGAAAAAAGAACTAGGACTTCGGACAAGAATTGAATCCTGCATGCTGCACTTGCCTCGGCTCTACGCGATCCTGGACACAGCCTGCTTTTCGTATGGCGAGGAACTGTTCTCTGCAGCGACGGAGCTGGAAGCTGCCGGAGTCGGTTTGCTGCAATACCGCAACAAGGCCGGCAACGCTCGGCAAATGCTTGAGCAGTCGCGAGAGCTGAGGCGAACACTCCGGAACTCCGTCCGGCTCATAATGAATGACCGTGCTGATCTGGCTGTGGTCGCGGGATTTGACGGGGTACATGTGGGCCAGGACGATCTTTCACCGGAGGCAGTCCGAAAAGTAGTCGGAGAGACTCTGTGGGTGGGAGTTTCGACTCATAACCCGCAACAGGTGGAAGAAGCGAATCGCACGTCGGCGGATTACATTGCCATCGGACCGGTGTTTGCCACCACAAGCAAGGCCAAACCGGACCCAGTGATTGGGCTGGACGGGGTGGGCAGGGCCAGGGAATTGACGCTCAAGCCGTTGGTCGCGATTGGCGGAATCACCCGGGCCAATTGCCGATCGGTCATCGAGGCCGGGGCAGACTCAGTGGCGATCATATCCGATCTGGTACGGGAGCCTCGAAAATCCGCAGAGGAATTCCTGCGCATCTTAGGATAGAGTTTTAGCCGGCGAGACGCCGCTACCATACAACGGCGGGTGTTTCCACTCGTCTTTTGGCAAGCGAGGGCCCCCCGCGCCACAAGAATAATGAACACGGACACTACTCCGATTCGAACCGTTCCCACTGATTGGGAGATTCACACCCGTCAGGATCAGGAATTGGTCAAAGGTCTTGGCCTGACCAGCGCCACGATGCTGGTTATGGGCTCGATGATCGGATCGGGCATTTTTATTGTCTCGGCCGAAATTGCCCGCGAAGTGAATTCCCCGGCTTTGCTGATTGGCGCCTGGGCGGTGACCGGTTTCATGACCATTGTCGGCGCCCTCAGCTACGGCGAATTGGCAGCCATGATGCCGCGCGCGGGCGGCCAATATGTTTATCTGCGCGAAGCCCTCGGACCCCTGTGGGGTTTCTTGTATGGCTGGACGTTGTTCCTCGTAATTCAAACCGGGACGATCGCAGCCGTCGGCGTGGCCTTCGGAAAATTCCTCGGCGTGTTCTTCCCTTCAGTGTCGTCAACACACTGGGTTTTACATTTTTGGAAAGTGCCCCCAATTGTGATCGGACCGATGGTTCTGGGAAACATGGATGTGGGGTTAAACACAGAAAACCTTATGGCGATCCTGGTGGTGGTCGCCCTCTCGATCATTAATGTCTTTGGGATCAAGACCGGAGCATTTATTCAAAATATTTTCACCGCTGCCAAGGTGTCGGCCTTATTCGGACTGGTCCTGCTGGGAATCTTTCTGGGACGGAATGCGCAGGCATTGGCGGCAAATTTTCGAGGGAATTTCTGGCACAACGCTGGACTCGGGGCAATGCACGACATCGGCGGGGGAGTGCTGGTAAGCACGCTAACTGTGCTGGCGGTGGCGCAAGTGGGGTCGCTGTTTTCCGCAGATGCCTGGAACAATGTGACCTTCACTGCCGGCGAGGTTAAGAATCCCAGCCGCAACCTACCACTCTCCCTGGCGCTGGGAACGGGCATAGTCATTGCGCTTTACATTGGCTGCAATTTCATTTATCTGAATACGCTCCCGCTGGACGGCATTCGCGACGGAGCCACCATTCTGGAGCGTGGCATCAAGTATGCGACAGAGGATCGCGTCGCTACCGCGGTCATGACGCAAATGATTGGAGCAACGGGCGGTCTGCTGATGGCAGCGGCGATCATTCTTTCCGGGTTCGGGTGCAACAACGGATTGATTTTGGCGGGTGCACGTGTCTATTATGCGATGGCAAAAGATGGGTTGTTTTTCCGTGATGTAGCCAGGCTGCATCCCACATATAAGACTCCGGCGGTTTCGCTGATGGTTCAGATGGTCTGGACATGCGTACTCTGTGTCTCGGGAACGTATCACCAGCTATTGGAGTACATCATCTTTGCGGTGCTGGTGTTCTACATCCTCACTATCGTCGGGCTTTTCGTCCTGCGGCGTACTCATGCGGAAGCCGAAAGACCGTATCGTGCCATCGGCTATCCAGTGTTGCCGGCCGTCTATATTCTCGTGGCTCTGTTTATCGATATCGTACTATTACGCTACAAGCCGCAATACACATGGCCGGGGCTGATTATCGTGCTACTGGGAATACCGGTATATTACTTGTGGCAAAAGTACGGACAAGCAACTGCCCTGCAAGGCCAGACCCAGCCAGGAGAATTGAATGCCTAATCTTTGGGCAACAAAGCCACTCAACACGATTTTGTCAGAAGCCGCGGAGACCGGGGAACATAGCCTTAGACGGGCGCTTGGTCCCACGAACCTGATTTCGCTGGGCATCGGAGCCATCATTGGCACCGGCATTTTCGTGCTGACCGGAACAGCCTCTGCGAATCACGCCGGGCCGGCAATTGTCCTCTCCTTTACATTGGCAGCCGTGGCGTGCGTATTTGCAGGCCTATGCTACGCCGAGTTTGCTTCTATGATCCCAGTCGCCGGATCGGCCTATACCTATGGTTATGCCACTCTAGGTGAATTCATTGCCTGGATCATAGGGTGGGACCTCATCCTTGAATATGCGTTGGGCGCCGCGACAGTAGCGAGCGGCTGGAGCGGATACGTGTTCAGTTTTCTGGGAGAATTTGGTATTCGATTATCCCCGAAATGGGCAGGGGCACCGGGCACAACCTTTCTCCTTTATAACGGCCACTGGGAGCGGCTGACGGCGCAGTTTCAGAAATTGCTGAACCTCAATCACGTTGATCCCGCAGCCCTTCCCCATCAATACTCTTCGTTCAATCTGTTCGGATTCATCGGTATTCTGCTGGTCACGGCGGTTCTGGTGATTGGTATCAAGGAATCCGCGAACTTCAACTCATTTATCGTGATTGTTAAAGTCTGTGTGTTGCTGGTTTTCATCGGTCTTGGTACCAATTACATTCTTGGGCATCGCGCCGAAGCCACAGCGAATTGGACACCTTTTCTGCCGCCGAATACCGGGCATTACGGAGATTTTGGCTGGTCGGGGATAGCCACGGCCGCCGGCATCATTTTCTTCGCCTATATTGGGTTTGACGCCGTTTCAACCGCGGCGCAAGAAGCCAAGAATCCCAAGCGTGATATGCCGATCGGTATTCTAGGTTCTCTCGCGATCTGCACCGTTTTATACATTGTCGTTTCGGGCATCCTTACCGGGTTGGTGAAATATACAAGCCTCGATGCTCCAGACCCGATTGCCATCGGCATCGACATAACCGGAGTCGCATGGGGGAGCAGACTGGTAAAACTGGGAGCGATCTGCGGACTTAGCAGCACCATGGTAGTGATGTTGCTGGGACAAACGCGCGTGTTTTTCTCGATGTCGCGGGATGGGCTGCTGCCAAAGTGGGCCAGCGCGGTACACACGCGCTTCCGCACACCTTACATCTGCACCATTCTGGTTGGAGTTTGCGTAGCCACGGTGGCAGCGCTGACGCCAATCAACGTGCTCAGCGAACTGGTCTCGATCGGTACGCTGCTGGCTTTCGTAATCGTCTGCAGCGGAGTTTGGATTCTGCGCCGCCGAGGTACAGAGGTACCACGGGCCTTCGTTGCTCCCTGGATTCCCTTCACACCGATCATGGGAATTGCGATCTCGCTGCTCATGATGTTCAGCCTGGCGTGGCAGACTTGGGCTCGTTTGATCATCTGGCTGGTGATCGGCCTCGTGATTTATTTCTCATACGGGCGCTACCACAGCCGAGTGCAGTCCCTGGCAGACTCGAGGACTCCCGAAGGGGCACCATCGATGGCCGATTAGTTTCTTCAACTCACGGCGAGGCCTTCCGCCACACGCGGAGGGCCTTTTGTTTTATAGTCTGAGATCAATTAGCGACCAGTGGTCGGTGGTCAGTTTTTCTCTGTCAGATCTGATCGCCGGCCGTATTGATCACTAGCCACTGATCACTGTCTGTCATGAAAGCTCTTCACAATCTGCGGCTGATCGGAATTGCGCTGGCGCTCCTGACTCTGATCGGAATGGCGGGGTTCCATTTCATCGAAGGATGGTCGTGGTTCGACGGGTTCTACATGGTGCTCACAACGTTCACCACGATCGGATACCAGGAGGTTCATCCCCTATCGCACGCCGGGCGAATCTTCAACGTGGCACTGATATTAGTTGGTGTCTCGCTGGTGTTTCTGGGCATCGGTTCGCTCACCCAGGCTTTGCTAGAATTCGAGCTTCGAGACTTCTTCGGGAAACGCAAAATGGAGCGCGAGATTGATCGGCTTACGGACCATTACATCATCTGCGGCGCCGGCCGCGTGGGCCGCAGTGCAGCGCGGGAGCTGGCGCGCAAGCCGGCAAAGTTTGTGATTGTGGAGCAGAACGAGGCCAAGGCCGCGCGATATGCCGGCGAGTGGCTCACCATGGTGGGGGATGCTACGCAGGAGCAAACGCTCCGCCACGTACGCATCGAACGTGCCCAGGGGCTGGTTGCGGCCACAACAACCGATGCTACGAATCTCTACATTGTTCTCACGGCCCGCGGGCTGAATCCGCGCCTGCGAATCATAGCCAGGGCCAGCGAAGATGATGCGGAGAAGCATCTGCTCACCGCGGGCGCGGACTCGGTGGTCTCGCCCTATCATTTTGCGGGACAACGCATCGCCCAATCGTTCTTGCGGCCTCACGTGGTGAGCTTTCTGGACGCCGCTACGACCCACCTGGGGATCGATCTTGAGATTGGAGAAATTCAGGTCCCAAGGGGCTCGGCGTTTTCCGGCAAGACAATCGAGACGTCGCGGATTCGCCAGGACCGCGGTGTCATCATCCTGGCAATCAAGCGCGAGCATGGCATGCACTTCAATCCTGCGCCCGAAGACCGTATCGAAGCCGGCGATTACCTGATCGCAATGGGCGAGCCTTCTCAACTGCGCCAGCTCGAACAAATGGCAGGGGCACGATCATGAAGATCGTTACAACAGCAGAGATGCGCGAGATCGATCGTGTCACCAGCGAGAAGTTTGGTGAGCCATCCCTCAGCCTCATGGAAAATGCGGGTAGCAGGGTGGCCGATTTTGCTCTGTTGCAATGGCCATCGGCGAAACGTTTTGGAGTGATCTGCGGGAAAGGCAACAACGGCGGCGATGGATTTGTGGTTGCGCGCAAATTGCAGCAGGCCGGCCGCGAGGTCCGGGTGTTGTTGCTGGCCCAGCCTTCCGAGTTGCGCGGAGATGCCGCTGAAATGTTCAGCAAACTTCCTGTGGCGCCTGTGATCGTGGCGTCCAGCGAAGCGTTGAGCAGTGATCAGGCCCGCACGATGTTTGATTGCGATGTTCTCATAGATGCGATATTGGGCACCGGCTTTCGCCCACCGGTTAGTGGATTGTATGCAGAGGCGATCGAACTCTTGAATGCAGGCCGTTCGCCCGTGATTGCGGTCGATATCTCATCCGGAGCTGACTCAGATGTTATGGGAGAGCAGAGCGGGGCGGTCGCCCGCTCCGATGCTATCGTGACGTTCACGGCGCCACACCCGGCACATGTGTTTGGTGGTTTGACTCACGGGACAACGCGGATTGCTCGAATCGGCTCGCCGGACGAAGCAATTGCCTCTTCGCTGCAACTGAATCTGATCACGCCCCGGGAGATTGCTGCGCTGATTGGGTCCCGCCCCGTTGCGGCCAACAAAGGAAATTTTGGCCATGTGCTCGTGGTCGGAGGATCAGAGGGAAAAGCAGGAGCAGCGGCCATGGCAGGAATCTCGGCCTTGAAGGTGGGGGCCGGACTGTCCACGGTAGCAACTCCGAAATCAGTGCTGCCGACAGTTGCGGGCTTCCATCCGGAAGCCATGACCGAACCGCTGGAGGAAACAAGTGATGGAGCTATCGCCCCGGAGGCTCTGAAGCACATTTCCAAACTTGCGGAGGGTAAGACAGTTTTAGCAGTCGGGCCCGGCATCTCGCGCAATCCAGAAACTAGTGCGCTGGTTCGTGATCTGCTGAAAGGACAGACCGTCCCCATCGTTCTCGACGCTGACGGTCTGAATGCTTTCGAGGGACGTGCCACCGAACTGAACGGAAACTCAAGACCTCTGGTGCTCACGCCCCATCCCGGCGAAATGGCTCGTCTGACTGGGATGACAATTGCTGCAATCCAACGCGACAGAATCAACGTCGCTCGAAACTTCGCCCGCGAACACAAACTGATTCTCGTGCTGAAAGGTCATCGCACGTTGATCGCGAGACCCGATGGCGAAGTTTGGGTCAACACCACCGGAAATCCGGGCATGGCCACGGGCGGCACGGGCGACATCCTTACCGGTATGGTGGCAGGCTTTGTGGCGCAAAATCCACAAGCAATTTTCCAAGCCGTGATTGCTGCGGTTCACATGCACGGCTTGGCTGGCGACATCGCACGGGAGAGCGTAGGCGAACATTCGCTGGTAGCAACTGACCTGGTAAAAGCCTTGCCAGAATCATTCCGCCGCATTCGGGCAAATGCGGACAAGTCATATGTTGAGATACATGGGTAAAACGCCGTGCACGGCAGCAAAGGAAACCGGATGGAGCAGATTACCTGGAGCGATTTCGAAAAAATCGAACTGCGCGCGGGAACCATTGTTGAGGTGGAAGACTTCCCTCAGGCACGCAAACCAGCTTATAAGCTCAGGATCGATTTTGGCGCACTTGGCGTGAAGCGGTCGAGCGCCCAGATAAAAGACTTGTACAAGAAAGAAGAGTTGCTTGGGAAGCAAGTGCTTGCTGTGGTGAATTTTGCTCCGAGGCAAATCGCTACATTCATTTCGGAGGTGCTCACGACAGGCTTTTACTTGCCTGGCGGAGAGGTCGTCTTGGTCCATCCGGAGAGGCGAGTACCCAATGGAGCTAAACTCGGCTGATACCCTTCCAGGGCGTCAGTCATTGCACAAGCAAACGTAAGGCGCATCGCTATGCTCAGCAATCCGCAGAATTCTAAGGGCAGTTCTCTGGAGTTTGATCGATTCAGAGCGATGACCTTCGATTGTTACGGCACGTTGATCGACTGGGAAAGCGGACTGCTGGGCGCCATGCGGCCGATTCTACGTTCCCACGGTCACAATTTGAGCGATCCGCAGATTCTGGAAATCTATAGCGAAGTGGAGCCGCAAGAGCAAAACCCCTATCGCCGATACCGTGACGTCCTCGCGAATGTAGTACGCAGATTCGGAGAGCGGCTGGGATTTTCGGTTTCGGCCGCAGAAGCGGAATTGTTACCGCGCTCGCTTGGGAATTGGCTGCCTTTCCCCGACACCGTGCCGGCGCTGCAGAAACTGAAGACAAAATACAAGCTGGCAGTTGTCTCCAATACCGATGATGATTTGTTTGAGGCTACAGCGCGTCACTTGAAGGTTAAATTTGACGAAGTGGTTACGGCGGAGCAGGCAAAGGCTTATAAACCTTCCCATGCGATATTCCTGCTCGCGCTACAGCGCCTTGGGCTCCGGCGCGAACAAATTCTGCACGTCGGGCAGAGCGTCTACCACGATGTCGTGCCGGCAAAATCGTTGGGAATGGCGACGGTGTTGGTGCAGCGCAGAGGTTTCGGAGCGACCAGACCAACCGAGAGTGAATCCGATCTAAAGGTTGCTGACCTTGAGACGCTGGCCAGACTGGCTGTATGAGCAGCGATAACCGGGCTCAATGAGCCGGTCCGGAGTTGAGCTGCTGCCTGAGTCGTGGTCGCTGTCAGTGGCATCGGAGTTCAAAGGAGGTTTCTCTGCACTTGTTGATACTTCAATCAAAATCGAGCCGGAGGATCGCCATGCGGACTCTTGTTCGTCGGCGTCGGTTCATGATCGTTCTAACAAGCGTAGCTGTCGCTTCAATATTCGTCGCGAGAGCAGAATCCATCCCTGCGTTCCTGGTAGACCAGCCTGCTGTTTCTGTAGGCCAAACGTTGTCTCCCGCAGGTGCTTCCGCGATCCACGCCATTGTGGACTCGGCCCGGAATGCGGATCTTCGATGGCCTGACTTTGCCCCCTACAAAACCGAACTCGCGAAGCTTTACGCGATGAACAGTTACTCGCTGGTTTGGGTTGAGAATGGCCGCGTGAGGTCCCAGGGACTCGCGGTGATTGAGCTCTTAACGAACGCCGACGCCAAAGGACTCGATCCTGAAGATTACGACGGCCCACGGTGGCAGGACCGGCTCCACAAGCTGAGTCGGACCCCGTCCGAACAGGATCTAGTCTCGTTCGATACTGCGCTCACGGCTTCTGCCATGCGCTACATTCGTGCCATCCACTGCGGCCGCGTGAACCCCAAGGAATTCAACTTTCACCTCGATGTCGAGGGGAATCAACTCCCATTGGCAGAATTCGTTCAGACTCACATCTTGAATGCGAGCGATCCGGCCACTGAAATCCAGAAGCTGGAACCACCCTTCCCGGGTTACAGAAAGTTGCTGGCGCTCTTGCCCCAGTACGAGGAGTACGCAAAAAAAGATGACGGTGGGAAGCTGCAAACCGCGACGAAGACTGTTCTCCCCGGTCAACCCTATGCCAGCCTGGCACGTCTGGGACGCTTTCTTCAACTCATCGGCGATATTCCCACAACCACGCAGTTGGACCCAAACCCAAAGATCTACGAAGGTGCACTGGTCGAGGGAGTGAAACATTACCAGAGCAGGCACGGGGAAAGTCCCACCGGCAAGCTCGATGCGCGAACCATCAACGAACTCAACACACCGGCCCCCGCCCGCATCCGCCAGATCAAGCTAACCCTCGAGCGATGGCGCTGGGCTCCCCACTCCTTCTCGCAGCCCCCCGTGGTTGTGAATCTTCCCGAGTATCGTCTGCGGGCGATGAACCCGGATGGTACCGTCTCCTTCTATAAGAACGTCATCATCGGAAAAGCCTATGGCCACAAGTCTCCGGTTTTTCAAAAAGAGATCCAATATGTTGTCTTCCGCCCTTACTGGGAGGTAACGCCCAGCATTCAGCGCAACGAAATTGTCCCACACATCCAAAAGGACCCGGACTACATTGCCAAGCATAATTTTGAGGTCGTTACACCCAAAGGCGAGGTCGTAACCGACAATCAAGTGAGCCCCGAGGTCTTGGACGGCATAAAGTCCCTCCACCTGATGGTGCGGCAAAAGCCCGGCGAAACGAATTCTCTGGGCCTGGTGAAGATCATCTTCCCCAATCCGGAGAACGTCTATCTGCATGGCACAGACGCCCCCGAACTGTTTTCACAGGATGTTCGCGATTTCAGCCACGGATGCATTCGGGTGGAGAAGCCGGCCGATCTCGTCGCTTGGGTGCTGCGAAACAATCCCGGATGGGATTTGGATCGCGTGCGGGCTACCATGCACGGCGACAAAAACAATCTTCAGGTGAACCTTGTCAGCCGAATTCCGGTCCTGATTGTGTACGGCACAGCTACGGTGAACGAGGAAAATCAGATTCGGTTTTTCGACGATATTTATGGTTATGACGCGGAGCTTGAGAAGGCGCTGGCCGCAGGTTATCCCTATGCCTGGTAGACCTTTGGTAAGGTCCACGCAGACCGCATCTCATTTACAATGCGTTTACTGGGCAAAAACCTCTTGCAGGAAGCTGAAACATTTTCGCCGGCATTGCCTCTAGTGGATAGCAAATCGGGAGTCCGTTTTTGTCGTTTGTCGCTATTTCTTTTTTTGCTGCTGGCGCCGTTGGGGCATACCGCAGAATGGAACGCCCCATCTGCGCATGAATACCGGCTCCGTTTCTATCACACGCACACAGGCGAGCGGCTGGACGTTGTCTATCGCCGCGGTGATCAGTACGTTCCTGAGGCGCTGGCCAAGCTTGACCATTATCTGCGGGATCATCGCACCGGAGACGTGCACCATTTCGATCCTCGCCTCTTCGACCTCCTCTACGACCTGACCGCGTCCCTCGGCGACTCTGGCGGCGTGATTGACGTGATTTGCGGTTACCGTACTCCCTGGAGCAACGAATTCCTGCGTACGCGCAGCGCTCATACCGGTGTGGCGCGGCACAGCCTGCACATGCAGGCCGAAGCTATCGACATCCGCCTGCCGGGAATTCCAACCTCGGAGCTGCGCGATGCGGCTCTCCGCCTGCATCGTGGAGGGGTGGGCTACTATCGTACCTCTGATTTCGTACACGTCGACGTCGGGCGTGTGCGCCGGTGGTAGTGCTTTTTCTTGAGACAACCCAGTGTCGAATTCACAACGCACGCAAGTGGGAATTGTTGGCGCAGGCCCGGCAGGGCTCGTTCTTTCCCATCTGCTTTACCTGCATGGCATTGATTCCGTCGTAGTCGAGAATCGCAGCCGTCAGTACGTTGAGGAAAGGGTTCGCGCCGGAGTGTTGGAGCAAGGGACAGTAGACCTTCTGACAGAGATGGGCGTCGGGGAGCGCATGCGAACGGAGGGTCTGATTCACGATGGCATCGAATTGCGCTTTGCCGGTCGCGGCCACCGTATCGATTTTAACGACTTAACCGGCGGAAAAAGGATCACGATCTACGCCCAGCATGAGGTGCTAAAAGACCTGAATGAGGCTCGTATCGCGACCGGCGGTCAAGTGAACTTTGAAGTTGACAACGTTCGCGTGCACGAAATTGAAGGTCCGCAGCCGCGAATCTCTTATCGTAAGGATGGCAGGTCGTTTGAGCTCAACTGTGACTTCATCGCAGGCTGCGATGGATTCCACGGCATCTGTCGGCACGCCATTCCGGAAAGAGTGATAACAGAGTACGATCGATCATACCCATTTGGCTGGCTCGGGATCCTGGCAGAGGCTCCCCCCTCCAGCCCCGAACTGGTATACACCTACCACGAGCGCGGTTTCGCCCTGCTCAGCATGCGAACAGCTCAAATCAGCCGTCTTTATTTGCAGTGCAAACCAGATGAGGATCTCGGACGCTGGAGTGACGACAGGATCTGGCACGAACTCCAGACGCGCACGGCATCAAACGGATGGAATCTAAGCGAGGGCCGCATCCTTCAGAAAGGCGTTACTGGAATGCGCAGCTTTGTTGTCGAACCCATGCAATATGACAGACTATTCTTAGCCGGAGACGCAGCACACATAGTACCCCCAACGGGTGCCAAGGGGCTGAACCTCGCGGTGGCGGACGTCTGGAGGCTCGCTCGCGCCCTCGACGCGTTCTATGCTAAGGGGAAGCGCCAATTGCTCGATGAATACTCCGGGGCTTGTTTGCGGCGGGTGTGGAAGGTACAACGTTTTTCATGGTGGATGACCTCAATGCTCCACCGCTCTCCAGAGGACAATCCTTTTGATCATCAACGGCAATTGGCTGAACTGGATTATGTAACCAGTTCGCGGGCTGCTGCCCAAACGCTGGCGGAAAACTACGTCGGGCTCCCCCTGGAATAGAAGCTGAGAGAGTAGACTTTCGACGCAATCACCGCACTCAATGTGTATCGTCTTCCGGTTCTTCGGCCTGCTCGACTTAATCACGATCTGTGGCGGCTCGACGTGGAACTCACTTACCGGTCTTAACAGAAAACTCTCATTTTAGGAATGGAGATCGTTGGCAGCCGGGATTGACAACCAAGAACCGACTCCTCATCTCAACGTCCATAATGCGCGATTAAGACGGCCTTCCCCAGTAGATGCTCCTGCGCGGTTGAGACGACCATCGCTCCGCTGGAATCGGCTGGTACGTCCAGCTTCTCGACGATCAATGCATAGATGGTGAACGTGTAACGGTGCGGTGGATCTCCTTTGTCCGGACACGGTCCGTGATAGGCGTCGTTGCCGAGATCAGTCCGGCCTTGCATGGTTCCTGAAGGAAGAACGGCGCTGTGCTCCACACCGGCCCCCTTGGGAAGGCTGGTGGTGGTAGCCGGCAAGTCGTAGACGATCCAATGCCACCATCCGGATGGGTCGCTGTGTTCGTCAGGATCGAATAACGTGAGCACGAAGCTCTTCGTTCCCGCAGGAACTCCGCTCCATTGCAACGGCGGGGACATATTTCTCCCAGTGCAACCGAAAACATTTGCGGTATAGACCTCGGGGATTTTCGCCGCAAGTTTTGTATCGGGACTGGACAGCGCAAATTTCGCTTTGGCGGCTGTTTTGGTTTGCGCGGCACTGAGGTCAGCTTCGATCAGCAGCGCGACCGCCACAAAAACCAACTTGGAAATCCTGGATATTCGATTAGCACCCATATTGTCTTTTTCCTTTGCGGATTTGAATTGATCAATCTACGTCTATGGATTGCCGACCTCAACTGCGGTTGCGTGGAACGGGTTCATTTTGCGGCTTGGGGTGGGCTCGCCGAACAATGCCCATAGCTGGCCTTCCAGCACATATGCGGTTGTTCCCACAACCGTCACTGACACAGCGCCGTCGGGATATCCTTCTTTGAGTGGAGTGACTTGTCCTGCGTCGCCTGAGATCTTGATGCGCGACAACCGGCCTTTTCCTCCGCCCTCCACAATCAAGACACTATCTTTGCCAAATGCACGCATGCCGTCCGGATTCTCGATGGCGCGATCGAGCTTGATTTCTGTTATGTCACCAGCCTTGCCATCCGCCGCGATCGGAACAGTGAAAAGCTTGCTGGTCCGCAAGGTATTTACAAACAGTCGATCGCCAAGCACAGAAATTCCATCGAGAATCCCTCCTTTGGCGCCGAACCCTCCGTTTCCTGCCCAAACCTCGAGTTGATGACCTCCATGCGGAAGGCGGTCCACTTCCATGTTGTTCGTGTCCGAGATGTAGGTAGTTCCGTCATCTCCGACGGCAATGTCGTTGCAAAACGCATCCTTCGTGGGGAGTTCGTACGTTGCCTTCAAAGCGCCTGATTGCAGGTCGAAAGCCTTCAACGACGATTGTGCCTGAGGCCTATCGTGTTTTCCTGGAAATGACGAAAAGCAGGCCCAGAGGGTACGGGATTTTTCATCGGCAAAAACTCCGTAAACACCCAGGGTTGTCTCGTCGTCCGGATGGATCCACGGTTCGGCCACAGAAGCACCGGGCTTCACAGCAAAGATGGTCCGTCCGGTGATGGAGCCAATGATGACTCGACCATCCGCGGTGGAAGTGAGGCTCTCCGTGAAGATTTTTTCACCGGGAATAATCAACTCCGAAGGCCTTGCACTCGCGCCTGATGCCGCTTTGTGGCTCAGACCCCACACGTAGGCGGCAAGGGCCGACGCCTGCGTGTCCGATAGTTGTGCTCCGCCCATCGGTGGCATCGGACTACGAAATTGTTTGGGCTTGGGCACACCTTCGGTGATGACCTGGAGAATTCCGGCGAAACTGCCGTCGCTCCACATCCAATGGCTCGTTGTCAGATCAGGTCCAAGCGGCGTACCTGTACCTTTCGCACCGTGGCAACCGGTGCAACTCGCTCCGCCCACATCGCCCTGGTAGATGCGCGAGCCCAATGCGACCATTTCAGGGGACGAACCCTCGGGGACAGGAAGGTCAGCGGTATTGCTCTCAGGGGGAGCTGCAGCCGATTGCACGACCTTGCCAGCCGGCGCTGCATTGCTAGGACAGGGCGTAGCTTTGGGAGCCGGCCCAGAGGGATCTCCGGCGTAGACAATGCGATAGATTCTTCCGCGGATATCATCCGAAACATATAAGGCTCCATCCGGTCCGACCCCGAGCCCGGAAGGACGATGTTCGGCGCCCTCCGGAGTCTTCACTTTTCCGGCAAAACCGTCAGCGAAAATCTCACAGCTCCCAGACGCATGATCACCATCGAGCGGCTGAAACACTACGTTGTATCCGCCCTGCGCGTACGGCGCCCGATTCCATGAGCCGTGGAAGGCGATGAAGACGCCGTTCCGGTAGCGCGCGGGAAATTGTTTCTGGTCATAGCGCGTCATCGCGTTCGGAGCCCAGTGAGCAGGAAATGCAGCCACGGGCGCCAGCTTGCTCGCGCATACTCCGACCGTCTTACCTCCATCTCCGCCATATTCCGGCGCCAGGACGAGTTTTTTCTGTGCGCCGTCGTAGTTACTCGGGCCAGCCATAGTCTCCACCCGCCTTCAACAGCATGACCTCTTCCGCCGGAAGCGTCGCTTCTTCAGAGGGCTTGTAGAGGTCGGGCCAATTCGATTGCAGTTGATCGCGTCCATGCTGCGTCACAAAAACTCGACCGCTATCGTCCACGGCAAAGCCTTCGCCATTACGAATGCCTGTTGCGTAGCGTTCAGCAGGAGAAAATGTCTGGTTTGTTTTGTCGGCGTCGTATCGCCATATTCCGCCGCGAGTCTCCAACTCCGTGCACGGATTCGCGCCGGGAATTCTCGGTTGCCGATTTTGGGGTTGGCATGAATTGGTCGCCGAGGCTACGTCGACCAGCAACATCCCTTCCGGAGTGACAATAAACGGATGCATCGGATGGTCGCCGCCGAGCGGCAATCCGGAAACCACGGTTTCGGGTGGATTCTGTGGGACGAGCGAATTTGACGGAAGCGAGTACCTTACAATCCGGTCATTGATCTCAGCATAGAGCGATCCTTTATATATTCCGATACCGGTGCCACCTGCTCCTCCGGACTTGACGGTTTCACCGAAGCGCTCGATTGTGTCCGCCTTTCCGCTGCCTGTGTTGTCTTGCAGAGCCACCAAGAAGCCGCCTTCGTGTACCTTGTCGAAGTCGTAGTAATCTCCAGACCAGACCACGCCGCTCGGCGCCACTGCTAGGTGCCTCGCGTGCCCGATGCCATCGGCAAAGACCGATGCGCGAAACCCAGCCGGCAACGTTAAGCCACTCTCCGTGCTCGAACACGAAGTGGTCTTGGGCTTCTTGCCGGGATTGAAGCTTTGAGCGGAGGCCAACACGTTCAAAGAGCACACGACGACGAGAGTGATGGTCACGGGTAGGAAAGATCGACACGAACTGAGCATTTTCATGCACCCCTCCGGACACCGACTGTAAGAATAATGCGAGCGATTGTATCGTATCGTCGCCGCAGTTTCGCCGGGTCGGTTCGAATCCGTTTGTTGGCTAGCCCCGCCGAAGTAGAATGGTGAAACCAAGGAAGTCGTGATGCGGGACAGCACGTCGATGGTCAATCGAGCCGGAGAGCACGTAGCCATTATCGGATTCAACGAAATCGTATGGCGTTTGGCAATTGTCGTTGTTGAGCGTGAGAACTGAGTTTCTCTGCCCAACCCGCGAACCTGCGTTGGCGGCTTGGCACCACGAGTTCGATCAGGAAACCGGTTTCCCTCGTTCGTGTTTCCCGGCTGCCCCGATGCTTAAAGCAGGATTCGGCTGAACCGGGGCTAAATGGCTGTAACTTCTTGTGCCTCGATGAATCCAATTCTTACGGAAGACCCTGAAAATGTTTCGAGCCCGCAAAACCGCTGAGTGGATGGGCCGATGCTGATCTACCTGTTGGCATTTGTTGGCGGTGTGCTGACCATTCTCAGTCCTTGCATTCTTCCAGTATTGCCGTTTGTCTTTGCGCGTGCGGACCAGCCATTTCGGCGATCCGGCCTACCGTTGCTTGCCGGAATGGCGTTGACCTTCGCGGTTGTCGCGACTGCTGCCGCCTTCGGAGGTCATTGGATCGTGCGGCTGAATCAGGGTGGCCGCTATGCCGCGATGCTCATCTTCCTGCTTCTTGGAATCAGTCTGCTGTTTCCCTCGATCGCTGAAATGTTTAGTCGCCCGTTCGTTAGCGCTGGGGCGAAGCTGCAGGGCGCCCCGACGCCACCGAACAGTGTCGGGCGATCGCTGGTCCTCGGGATTTCGACGGGCATGCTCTGGGCGCCATGCGCGGGTCCGATTCTCGGCCTGATCCTGACCGGCGTTGCCCTCCAGGGACCGGGTACACGCTCGTCACTGTTGCTACTATCCTTCGCCCTGGGCGCTGCGACTTCACTAGGCATTGCCCTCCTTGCGGGCGGTAAAGTGTTCTCCGCTTTAAAACGTTCGCTCTCCATTGAAGCCTGGATTCGTCGTGGACTTGGTGTCGCTGTGATCGCGGGAGTTGTGGCGATCGCTCTCGGCTGGGACACAAAGCTGCTAACGAAGTTGTCTTTTGTAAACACAGCGAAGGCCGAAGAACAGTTGATCAACAAGCTGCATACAGAACGCCCGGTGGTCTTGGCGGCGTCTGCTGCCGCAGCCTCGCCCGCGCTCGACGACGAGGGACCGTTGCCTGATTTGAGCGGGGCAGTCGCATGGCTTAATTCCCCTCCGCTCAGCACAAAATCCCTCCGCGGAAAGGTTGTGCTCATCGATTTTTGGACGTACTCGTGCATCAACTGCCTGCGCGCCCTACCCTATGTAGAAGGCTGGGCAACGAAATACAAGGACGCAGGGCTCGTGGTTATTGGTGTCCACACACCGGAGTTTGCGTTTGAAAAAGAGCGCTCCAACGTCGAGAAAGCAGTTCGCGATTTGAAAGTCACCTATCCGGTTGCCATCGACAGCGACTACCGGATCTGGCAGGCGTTCAACAACGAGTATTGGCCGGCTCACTATTTCATCGATGGCAAGGGCCGAATTCGCTATCACCATTTCGGAGAGGGAGAATACGACGAGTCGGAACGCGTAATTCAGGAATTGCTGAAGGAAAACGGAGCACAACTGTCTTCCTCAAGCATCGTCATCGTGTCTGGCACCGGTGCAGAAGCAGCTCCCGGTGGAGATGTCGGTTCTCCGGAGACCTACATTGGATACCGCCGCGCGGAACATTTTGCCTCGACAGAACGCATCGCTCGGGATTCCCGGTACACGTACACTCCGCAACCGCGACTTTCGCTTAATCAGTGGGCTCTGGGCGGGAATTGGAAAGTTGGCGAGGAAAGCGCAGTGTTGCAGACAACTCCCGGAAAGATCGTCTTTCGCTTTCACGCACGAGATCTTCACCTGGTATTGGGAACAACAAAAGATGGGAAGCCAGTTCGTTTCGCTGTGAAGCTGGACGGCACGCCTCCGGGGGATGATCACGGCGCCGATACGGACGGCAATGGCTCAGGTACGGTTCAAGGGCACCGCCTTTATCAGCTTATTCGGCAAAAGGGACCGGTGGAAGACAGAACATTCGAGATTGAGTTCCTCGATCCGGGTGTGCAGGCATTTGCATTCACGTTTGGATAGCCAAGGCTTGGAGGACCAGATGTTGACCCGCAGACAATTCTTCGTGAGGTCGGTTGCAACAGTGGGCGCTGTGGGTTTAGCCGACTTGCTGCCGGGAGCTTTACTGCGTGCGTCGGACGACAAAGACGCCGTGACGGTCATTCAATACAGCGACTCCGGGGAAAAGATCGGGCCCGCCCGCGTCAAGAAGGTGCGCAAGACTGACGCCGAGTGGAAGCAGCAATTGACACCCTTGCAGTTTGAAGTGACGCGCAAGGAAGGAACCGAACGCGCCTTCACCGGTGCATACTTCAACCTGCATGACAAAGGCCTCTACCGCTGCATCTGCTGCGGGAATGCGTTGTTCAGTTCGGATACAAAGTTCGAATCGGGAACCGGATGGCCCAGTTTTTGGGCACCGATCGCAAAAGAGAATGTTCGGGACTCTTCCGACAGCAGCCTTGGAATGAGCCGCACGGCAGTATCATGCACAGAATGTGATGCTCACCTTGGTCATGTTTTCGATGATGGTCCCAAGCCCACCTACTTGCGGTATTGCACGAATTCGGCTTCGCTGAGGTTTGTAAAGCACGAATAGTAACGTGCCCTAAGCATGTTCTCCGAAATCCTGGAACACGAACTTGGGTCCGGGAATTCAAGCTAAGACAACTTAACGACGGAAATGATGATATCAACGCTGTAAATTGATCTCGGGAGTGTCAGAAACGGGCTTGGTCTTAAGGATTTCGCGGTGGATTGATGTAAGTCCTTTCGGATGATGGTGGCCAGGGACGTAGTTGAACCGCCGACGCCACGGGCTTTGCGTTAGCTCTGGATGCCTGCGTCTCTAAGGCGCGACTTTGGTGGCTTTGCCTTCTAAGATGGTTGTGTAACCGCCCTTTCCGTCGTCCATTTCATACTTGCTTATGTACTGAGTGGGCGATAATACCGTGATTGTAGTTC
>Ga0187784_10000127_pt1 | contig 47333 bp, 35 predicted proteins | sample 1015_SJ02_MP15_2_FD_132964 | JGI IMG/M metagenome (GOLD analysis project Ga0187784, IMG submission 132964) | Tropical peat soil microbial communities from peatlands in Department of Meta, Colombia - 1015_SJ02_MP15_20_MG | ecosystem: Environmental > Terrestrial > Soil > Wetlands > Peat | place...
CAGTTTAATGCGGCGGGTGGATTGCAGATTGTTTCTTCGCGTAGCCGGGTACCGGAGCTGCGTCTTCCGCCCGCTCAAGCGGGCTAGATCTCCCCAATTCAACCACCTCCCCCAGGCTTACGCCTTGGGCTACCAGCTAGCGCCCGCTTCGCGGGCTTAGTGCCGGTCCCGGAGGCTGTCCCCTATTTCCTGGTCCTTATTCCCTACTGCCTAGTCCCTAGTCCCTGTTCTTGTATCCTTCCTCAATGAAGATTTTGCTTCGCACCTTGCTTTCTCTCGCGCTAATTGTCTGGTTAGGCGGAGAGATTCTGTTTCCTATCGTTGCTCAGGTCACGTTTACAAAGCTCCGGCCGGATACGCACACCGCGGGCACGATTGTCGGGCAGGTTTTGCGGATTCTGCACGGGATGGGGTTGGTTTCCGGAGTTTTCATTCTCGCAGTGTTGGCGCTGGCTCCGGCATGGGGTATTGCGCGGCCGCGTGCGGCGCTGGCAGCGATGGTTCTTGTGCTCCTGATGATCGCCTGCACCGTGTATTCGCAGTTCGGCATTATTCCGGCGATGGAGCGCGACCGGCTCGCTGCGGGAGGCGCGATCGACACAGCCGATGCCGAGAATTCGCTGACCGCACACTTCAATCGGCTGCACGATCGCAGCGAGCAGGTGGAGGGCGCAATTCTTCTGTTGGGTCTGGCGACGGTGGTGCTGGTGGCGTGGGCGGAGACATCCAAGACCTGAAGGCTGGAAGCCGTTGGTCAGACCTCCTGTAGAATCGGAGAGGCCCAGGGGCTTCGTCCCCTTGTTCGCGGCCGCGATGGAACGATTATGAAGACCGGCATCATCGGCCTGCCGCAGGTGGGCAAGACCTCGCTATTCAAGATTCTGACCAAAGCCAAGCTGGAAGAGCACGGACACGCGAATCCGCGCGAGGCGCACATTGGCGTGGCGCGCGTACCCGACCCACGGTTGGAAAAGTTGTCGGCGCTCTATTCGCCGAAGAAGACCACGTTCGCCTCGGTGGAGTACGTGGACGTGGCCGCGATCGGACAGGAGGCGTTGAAGGAGACGGCGTTTCTCACCAATCTGCGCAACGTGGATGCGCTGATTCACGTGCTGCGCGCCTTTGAAAACGAGGCCGTGGCTCACGTGGGCGCCATCGATCCGTTGCGCGATGCCAAGAGCGTCGAGTTCGACTTGATGGTGAGCGATCTGACGCAGGTGGAGAAGCGGATCGAGCGCGTGGAGAAAGACATGAAGAAGGGGCGCACAAGCGATCTGGAGCGCGAGCACGCATTGCTGTTGCGTTCGAAGGCATCGCTGGAAAAGGAGATTCCGCTGCGTGAGCTGGAGATGACGCCGGAAGAAAAAAAGCTCATCCGAGGCTTTATGTTTTTGTCGCAGAAGCCTATTTTGTACGTCGTTAACGTCAGCGAAGGGTCGAACCTGGGGGCCGAGCTGGAGTCGGCGGTCAGCGGCTATAAGCTGGACGAGCTTGCGCACCGGCCCAATGCCGGGGGGACTGCGATTTGCGGCAAGGTGGAGGCGGAGTTGGCGGAGATGGATGATGCCGAGGCGGCGGATTTTCTAGAGAGCTACGGGCTCGCCGAGAGCGGATTGTCGCGCCTGATTCGCAAGAGCTACGAGCTGCTGGGCCTGATCAGCTTCTTTACTGCGGGCGAGGATGAGTGCCGCGCCTGGACGGTTCCCCACGGCTCGAAAGCGCCGCAGGCTGCCGGGGCCATTCACACCGACCTGGAGCATCATTTCATTCGCGCCGAGACCATTCGCTGGGATCAGCTTCTTGCTGCCGGCTCCGAAGCCGCGGCGCGAGCCAAAGGCACGCTGCGCCTTGAGGGCAAAGAGTATGTGGTGCAGGACGGCGATGTCTTGCACATTCGGCACAGCGGGTGAGAAAAGCATGGATTCGGGACCAGGGTCTGCACTTTGGCGGGTTGGCGCAACTTCGCACTCGGCGATGCTGAGCGCCTCGGGCACAGGTTCGGCACGGACTGGGCCCTGGTCAGCTATCCTTCTCCGAACGGCCTCGATTGCCGCTGGCACAACGGCACGCTGGCGGTTTGCCAGATTCCCTGAGCCATGAAATCAAGACTTTGCAGGTTGTGCCTGCATCCGCGAGAATGAGATCGTCACCATGTACCGACGCGGAACCCTGCGATGCTGAACCTTACCCAACGGCTGATTCTCGGTTGTGTGCTCGTGGGCTGCCTGCTCGTGGGCCTGGTGGCCGTGATCCACAGAGCCTTGGCCGCGGCGGGCCAGCTCCGTTTTGCCGTGTACTTTGTCGCGGCGGCGCTCATCGGAGAAGCCGTGACGGTGTACCTTGTGCTGCGCCCTCTCAAGATGCTGGCGCGAGACGCGCAGCGCATCTCCCAAGGCAACCTCGAGCACCGAATCGAGTGGCGCGGCCGCGACAGCTTTGGCGTCATTGCCGGCGAGTTGGGCCGGATTGCGATCCGTCTGCGCGAACTGCGCGACACCGAAGCAGGACGCCGGCAGATGGAGTTTCAACTCTCGGACGCAGTGCTGCAATCGATCTTCGAGCCAGTCATCGTGACCGATGGCAAGGGGCATGTTTTGAAAGTCAACCAGGCGGCGGCAGAGCTGCTCGGAGAGGCCGCGAGCGACCGCATGGCGCTGACCACAACGCCCGGCGGCGACAAAATCCTGAGCGCTATCAAAGACGCGGTCTCCATGCAAAAAGCTGTGGCCGCCGAAGGCGAAGCCTCGATGCTGCCCATGCGCATCGGTCAGCAGGAACGAAGCTACCGCTTGCGCACCACGCCCATGCGCGACTCGGAAGGACGGTTACTGGGCGCGGTGACGACGCTCGAAGACGTGACCAGCTTGCAGGACCTCGACCGGTTTAAGACGCAATTCATCGCCGTAGCCAGCCGCAAGCTGCGCGATCCGCTGCTGCAGTTGCGCCGCGGGCTTTATGCATTGGCCCAGGGTTTCGGCGGGGAGATGACGCAAATGCAGACGGAATTGGTCTCGTCGGCCGGCAAGGAAGCCGAGAAGCTCGACGACTTGATGAGCGACCTGATCGAGGTTGCGGAGCTCGATACCGGCAAGCGCGATCTGAAGCTGGAGCGGATTCGTCCTCTGCAGGCACTGAACGAGGCGCGCGACCGCGCCTGCGACGAGGCGGTCAAGAAGCACATCCGCATCGAAGTGAGCGCCTACGCCGATTTGGCCACCGTGATGGCCGACCGCCGCGCACTGCGGTCGATTCTCGACAACCTCTTGTCGAATGCGCTGCGCTACACCCCGGAGGACGGCGAAATTCTTCTCTCGGCCGAAGAGATCAAGCAATTTGTGCAATTCAGCGTGCGCGACACAGGCCGCGGGATCGAGGCGGAAAGGCTGGGCTCGATCTTCGATCGATTCAATCCGTTTTCCGAAAAAGGCTCCGGGCTGGGGTTGGCGCTGGTGCGGCGCCTGGTCGAGTCGCTGGGAGGCCAGATTGCCGTGGAGAGCCGGCTGGGCCATGGGTCGACCTTCCGATTTACGCTTCCTGTGGCCGTGTCGGCGGATGCGCATCACCCCGTCGAGGTGGGTTGAGCGATGGCCGAACTCAAGCTCGAACACCCGCAGGAACCGGCCAAGCTTCGCATCTATATCGGCGCGGCTCCCGGAGTCGGCAAGACCTACCACATGCTGAACGATGCCTACAATCTCAAGCATCAGCAGAATGTGGACATCGTCATCGGCCTGGTGGACACGCACGGCCGCAAGGAAACCGAGGCCCGCATTCGCGATCTGGAAGTCGTGCCGCTCAAACCGATTCCCTATCGCGGCGTGACGCTCCAAGAGATGAATGTAGATGCGATCATCGCGCGCCACCCGAACACGGTGGTGGTGGACGAGCTGGCGCACAGCACCGTGCCGGGCAGCAAGAACCGCAAGCGCTATGAAGATGTGCTGGACCTGCTCGACGCTGGCATCAATGTCTGGACCGCGGTGAACATTCAGCACCTAGAGACGCTGAACGACGCAGTCAATCGTTCGGCGAACACCACGATTCGCGAGACCGTCCCCGACAGCTTTTTCAAGCGCGCCGACGAAGTGGTCAACGTAGACCTGACGGTGGACGAGCTGCGCAGCCGGTTGCGCCAGGGGAAAATCTACGCTCCGGAGAAGGTTGAGCAGTCACTGGCCAACTTTTTCCGCAAGGGCAACCTGAATATGTTGCGCGAGCTGGCGCTGCGCATCACGGCCGAGCAGGTAAGTAGCCGGGCCGCCGAATACCGGCGAGTCCAAGGGCTGGAGCAGGCACCGATTCCCGAAAAGGTAATGGTGTGCCTCAGCACGCGACCCGGCACCGAGCGGCTCTTGCGCGTGGGCGCCCGCGTCGCCGGCCGATTGGCGACGAACTGGTACGCGGTCTACGTAACGCGGCCCGACGACAAAGGCCACGGCGATCCGGAGGCCTACCAGCGGCTTGAAGAGTACATGCGCATGGCGCGCGATCTCGGGGCGCAGGTGGTGTCGCTGACGGATCGGAACGTTTCGGACGCGCTGATCCGGTTTGCGCAGCAGGAGAACATCTCGCACGTAGTGTTTGGCCAATCGGCCCGGTCGCGCTGGGACATTTTGTGGCGCGGCTCGGTGCTGAACCGGTTTCTCTCCGAGGTGCGCGACGTGACGGTGCAGGTGGTGCCCATGCAGAAGCCGTTGCGCCGCCCGTAAACTGGCTCGGTGTAGACTTTTTTCCCAGGGCTGCCTCTAACCGATACTTCCACAAATCGGGCCCACAGATTCTTAGGAGGGTACGACCTATGACTTCCAGGGCTCCTCTGGCCAGCGCCTGCTGCTCGGCCGTGACGATCCTCGCCGCGAGTCTCCTTTCCGGCTGCGCCGCGAACCAACCCATCACACTTTCCGATCCACCTGCCAACATCACGGGAAACTGGGAGTTCGCCGCCCAGATCACCACCTATTTGGGCGTTCCATTCGGCGTTTATCTGACATCCAATAAGGGAAACGTCTCGGGCACCGCCGTGCTGCCGAAAGACCCCGACCCTATCCTGCCCAACGGCTGCCTCGGGGGGCAGGTGGCCCGGTCAGGAGCCGCGAGGATGTCCGGTGCGCAAGAAGAAGCTGTGCCCCGTTCATCGCGTTTTTTGCGATGAGCGGGCGGGATGGGGTTCGCGTTCTCCCACTCAAAACGCAAAGAGCGCGTTTTGAATGGGGCACGGACAGTGATGCGATCATGAAACATGACGAACTTGGGGCAGGCGGCGCGGTCATGAGATAACCGAAAATCGGTGTGGGTGTGCCCCATTCATCCACAGTTTTATCGTGGATGAGTGGGAGACCTCTCCATTTGACCGGTAAGGCTCTTACTTTCCCACCCAAGCCGCAAAGAGCGCGGCTTGGATGGGGCACATTGTCGCACGCGGCGTTCCCTGGGTCCTCGTTCTCTGCCTTACTCGCAAAAGACCTTGACCTTGGTCTTGTTCCCGTCCTTTCCATCGACATCCACGGTGAGGTCCTCGAGATGATCGATCAGCTCTTCGAGATTCTCCGGTTTGATCTGCGACAACGTGAGCGGAACACCGTGGCGGCTCATGGCTTCGTCGAACTGATCATGCGCCTGCTTAGGGATGAGGCTGGCCAGGCGCACACCCGCGCGCAGCAGCTGCATGGGCACCCGTACATTAACGGTGGTGGGGCCTTTCATGCCAGTGGTGGCTTCGTCGGCTTCGACCAGGACGCGGAGGTACTTGGCGTGGGAATGGGCATTTTTGCGCGTAAAGTTGGACGACATGAACAATCTGGCACCGTTGCAGCCAGACAAATTAATCCTCGCGCAGCGCCGCCATTGGGTCGAGCGACATGGCGCGGCGAGCGGGGAAATAGCACGAGGCCAGGGCGGTGAACGCCAGTGCCGAGCAGACCAGCGCGTAGGTTGCCGGGTCCCAGACGCTGACGATGACGAAACTCGAAGCCGCGCGAGCTGCCAAAAGCGCCAGCGCCAGGCCGAGAGCGAGGCCGCCGGCGATCATCCAGAGGGATTGACGGTAGACCATGCGGAAGAGATCGCCTCGGCTGGCGCCGAGCGCGATGCGCAGGCCAATTTCGTGGGTGCGGCGGCTGACCGCGTAGGAGACGACGCCGTAGAGGCCGATGATGGCCAGAGTGAGGCCGAGGCCGCCCATGATGGCGGCGAGCGCCGCGCCGATCTGAAACAGCAGCAGGCCGTTGAGCGTGTAGAGCGCCTGGCGCATCGATTGCACCTGAAAGACCGGAAGGCCGGGAGCGAGCTCGTGGATCGCCTTCTCGACTTCAGGGGCCAGCGCGGATGGATCGCCCGCGGTCCTGAGCTGAAAGACCATCAGCGAGTTGCCGGCGGGATGCTGGGCGTAGGGCAGGTAGAAGAAGGGGCGGGTCTTGCCGCCGCCCCAAAGCGTGAACTCTGCGTCGCGGGCGACGCCCACGACCTCCAGCTTGCGCGTCTTTTCCGAGCCCGTGGTAAAAATGCGGCCGATGGGGTCCTGGTTGGGCCAATACTTCCGCGCGAAGATCTCGCTCACGATGGCCACGTCGCGGCCGTGCTCGTCGTCGGAGCTGGAGAAGGCGCGCCCGCGCAACAGGTCGATGCCCATCACGCGAAGATAGTCCGGCGAAACGACGGCGTCGCCGGCGCCGAATGCCAGGGAATTGTCCGGCGTTGCGGCGCCCTCCGGTTGAACCGTTTCGCCGGCGTTGTTGAAGTAACCGAGCGGCACCGTGTTGGAGTGGCTGACGGCTTCCACGCCGCCGATCTGCTCGAGCCGGGTGAGAATCTCGCGGGCCAAGTTGCGCGACTGCGCGTCGTTCATCCCGATTTCGGTGGGATCGACAACGGCGTTCAGCACGTGGTCCGGCCGGAAACCGAGATCCGTCGTCTGCATGGCGCTCAGGCTGCGGACGAACAGCGCCGCGACGGCCAGCAGCACCAGCGAGCCGGCCAACTGCAGCACGACCAGCGCGCTGCGGAACCAGGACCGCCCACGCGTCACGCCGCGGCCGCCTTCGTGGAGCACGGTGTTGATGTTGGTGCGGGCGCTGCGCACGGCCGGGATGACGCCCACCGCTACGCCGGCGGCCAGCGCGGCCAAAAACGAGTAAAGAAAGATGCGCCAGTCGAGACCGAAATCCAGGCTGAGCGGCATGTCGGCATGGACGTTCAGGTGGCCGAGCGCGCTGCTGGCCCAGATGCCCAGAACCATCCCCAGCCCGCCGCCGATCAGCGCCAGCACCACGCTTTCGGTGATCGTCTGCCGGAGCAGCCGCGCACGCCCCGCGCCCAGTGCGGTGCGGATGGCCATCTCCCGCTCGCGTTCGGTGGCGCGCACCAGCACCAGGTTGGCCACGTTCACGCAGGCCAGCAGCAGGACCATGCCGGCCAGCGCCAGAAACAGCGCGGACAGAATCTTCATCGTTGCCCCGCCGTCTCCGTTCGAGACACGCTGATCCTGTTCGGCGAAGGCAGCTAGGATGAGATCCTTTTCCTCGACGGGATGGAGCCGGGCGAGTTCGCTGGCCAACACGCCGAGCGCGGCGCTGGCCTGCCTGAGGCTGACGCCGGGGCGCAGGCGGCCGTAGACCTGAAACTGCCGGTTTTGCCACCCGTCGAGCGTGACGCCTTCAACCGTCATCTGCGAAACGGGCATGTACACCGCGGGCGTGACGAAGTTCATCACGCCGTGAAAGCTGCGGGGCGCGACGCCGATTATGGTCAGCGGATGCCCATCGATGCTGACGGTGCGCCCGATCGCGCCGGGATCGCCGTTGAAGCGGGTCTTCCAGTAGTCGTAATCGAGAACCAGCACCGGGTCCTGGCCGAGGATTTCGCCTTCGCTCGACGTGAACAGCCGGCCGGCAGCCGGCTTCAGGCCCAGCCCGCTGAAAAAGTTGCCGCTCACGAACGAGGTCATGATGCGTTGCGGCTGCTGGCCCGGCGTGGCGATGCCGTCCATGCTGAGCTCGTGGCAGAAGACGGCCGAGAAAGTTTGCGGGGTCTGCTCGCGAATGGCCTTGTACTCCCACCACGAGCCATAGGGAAAGAGCCCTCCCTTGTTCTGGCCCAGGCCAAGCTCGGCCAACCGATCGGGGCGGTCGACGGGCAGCGGCTTGAGCACGAAGTTGTTCACCACGCTGAAAATCGCCGTGTTGGCGCCGATGCCCAGCGCCAGCGTGAGCACGGCGGTGACGGCGAAGCTGGGCGCGCGCCCGAGCTGGCGAAGGGCAAACCGCAAATCCTGAATCAAGACACGCATCGGTCTCTCCGGAATTCAGAGGGTCTCACTGGGGTGTTGCAACTATCGTGCCAGAGCACAGATCGCTGTAAATAGAAGGAACAAAAAGGACACAGCCAAAGAACTGGCGAACAGCCGGCGCGGAGTTGTACGAAAGCGGACACGATTGTCCGGAAGCGAACGGAGAATGGCAGGGGACGAGGGAACCAGGGGGCCCGGATGACCAGCGCTGCGATGTGGCGCCTTGACTATTCGCCGGACATGGTGAGGCGGGAGCGGGCTTTGGCACGAAGCCATTGGCGAATCCAGATGGCAAGCAGAAACGCGAGGCCAATGACGATCAGGGCGCCGAGCCACGGGACCTGCGCGAACCAGAGAGCGAGCCTGGTGAGCCAGTTCAGCGCGCCGACGTGATAGACCGGGGCGCCGATGCGGAACGATCGAAACTGCGAACCGTGAAGGACGGAGACGGCGCCGGAGATGTCGCTGGACTGCTGGACGCGCAGAAAGGTGCTGAGGAAGGGCTCGAGGGTGGCCGCGTCCTTCAGATGGATGGTCACAATGCTGCGGTTGCCGGCAATGTCGTAGGGCGATTCGAGGCCTTCGATGAGGGCGTCGGGAGCACCGGCGGCGGTGAGCTCGCCCGATGCGGAGAGCTGCGGCTGGTTTTGCCTCCACCATGCGACTTTCAGAATCGAATCGAACAGACCTCGCGCGGCATGAACCTGCATCACCCGATCGAACAGGCTTTGCGTGTCGTGAACCTCGATCAGGCCGCCGCGCACGGCGACGGGAAGAAGCGTGCCGAGTTTCAAGAATGCGGGCTGATCGTCGCCAACGCCGATGATGAGGAAATCGGCATGCGCGCCGGCGCGCAGCGCGTCGGGGCCTGCAACTGCGACCCGCAGCGCGGGAAACCCCGTTTGGCGGCCGAAATGGCCCATGAGCGTGAGGAAGGTTTCGATCTCCTGCGGGTTGGGCACGGGCGGCAGAACGACGGTGGTTTCGCTCAAGTCGGCAAAACGCGTGAAGGGAAAACCGGCGTTGGCGAAGATTTCCAGGTTCGGCATCGCGGTCCAGTGCTGGTAGCCGCGAAGATCGAGGTAGGAATCCGAGAGAATGGCGCCCTGCATGTTGATGGGGTTGCTGTCGTCGCATTGCTGCTTGCGAGGCTGCTGGAAGGCGAAGTCGAAGGAAAGCGAGTTGGAAAACGGGCGGAGGCTGCCGACGGGAACGGAAACATTGGTTTGCGTAGTGCGCGCGGTTTCCTGGCCGGGGATGAGAGGCACCGAGCCAAGGAACGCATTATTGACGTGAACCTGCATGCTCGAAAGAGGACCGATGGAGACGGAGTTGTAGCGATAAAAGAGACGCAGGATTGCGTTGGGACGGTCCGAGTTGAAGGGCGTGTCGATGTACAGATCGGGCGGGATGCGAAAGTCGACGTTGAGCGGCGCCGTGCCGTCCGTCTGGAGCTGCTCAGCCGTGGCGGTTTCCCAGAGAGAGATTTTCTGATCGGTGTGCGCCCAGCGCGGGGCGTCGTCGGCCACGCGTTGGCTGGGCAGCTCGAGATTGGGGATCGTCGATTGCGCGCCGTTGAGCAGGTTGGCGCCGAGCGCGAGCGCTTGCGCGGCGACGATAGTATCGTCGGCATTCGTTCCCGTGAGGACGAGGACCTTGCCGAAAGGATCGTTGGGGTTGGTGCGGATGGCGATGGCCGGCCCGTTAACCGAAGAGAGATTCAGGGATGCAGCGAGGTCCGCGGCATTCTCCGCAACGAGGATGATGTTTCCGGCTGGGATGGCTGCGATAGCCACGGGAAATCGTACCGGGCGATTCTCGGAAACGAGCCCGAAGTAGCTGGCGGCGATTCCGGCGGCTTGAATGGCTTTGAGCGAGGGTTGGGCGGGGAAGACGACCGAAATGCTTGGCGGCCGAATCGCTGCGGGATCGATGAAGGAAGCGGGTAGTTGCTTGAGGTCGTCGCCAAGAGGGAGAACGTCTCCAGAGGTCTCGATGAAGGTGTTGCGCAGGACGCGGGCCCAAAGGGTGGTGCTGGCGGGATCTTCGCAGTTCGCGGCGTAGTGGCCGATGAACTCGATCGTGAGCGAGTTGTTGTAGACAAGTAGTTCGGGTGGAATGGGGAATTCGGCTTCGGCGGTGCTGCCGTCTGAGCCGCCGGTTGGGCCGGGCGTGGGCTGGATGGTAGCGAAGAGCGTTCCGTTGATGCTGAGCTTGAGGTGGCTGAGCTGCGGAAGTAGGCCGGGCGAGAAGGCGTAATAAACGTGAATCTTTGCGTCGCGGACGACGTGCGTTTGAGGCAGGGTGAAGTAGATGGTGTGCGAGGAGTCGATGTTGTGGAACTCAATCTGCGGGGAGCCGGCGTCAACGAGGGTGAAGGAGTCGCGGTATTGGCCGGGCAAGACAGCGGAGTTAGCGGAGTTGGCGGAGTTGGCAGAGTCAGCGGAGTTAGGGGGGGTAACGGCTCTGCGGGGCGCGAGTTGCGAAAGCAAGTTGGGCGCAGCGGCGGTGAGGAGTGCGATCGCAACAAGTATGGCTAAGGTGCGCGCGGCAGAGAACGGAGTGGAGTTGCCGGAGGCGCCGTTCTTGTCGTGGAGGATGCTTTGAAAGGCTGCTGCCAGGCCGTGCATGGAGATGCGGAAGATGCGAAGCAGGCTGCGCAGCACGTGATCGGGTTCGGGCGCCTGACCCCAGCCGAGCCATGAGTCGGCGCGGGAGAAAAGCGCCATGGTGAGCGCTTCCTGCTCGAGGATGGAAAGATCATTGAACTGCACACGCAGGGTGGAATCCTCCGATGCGATAACGGCGGCCGGCAGGCCGCCCGCAACCGGGGGATTGGCAAACGCCAGGCGGACGCAAGAGCCGGGGGCGAGGTCAACCGGCTCGTTGAGCCGGATGCCGGCGCCGCCGCTAGAGATGTCGACGGTTTCGCCGGGGACGATCCTTCCCCCGGGCACCGCAACGGTGAGCGGCGTGACCACGCCGATGCGTACGGTGGTGCGGCGCTGCTGCAGCTCGCGCGCCACGGCGATGCAGACGCCGAGAATGACGACATTGAAGCAGCACCACATCACGTTCATCAGCACGGTGCCGTGGCGGCCGGATTCCTCCCAGAGGAAGCGTGGAACAGCAAAGACGAGGCCCAGGACATTGAAGAAGAGCATGACGAGAAACGGCGCCGCGATGCCGGCATCGAAGAAGGTGCGCCTAACCACTCCGCCCTTGGCCGTGACATTGAATCTGCCCAGCCTGGGATTGAGAAGGGCTGTAACGGTCGGCAGCAGAATGTAGGGCGCCAGCACGGTCTCGTAGATTTCGTTCCAGAAGGAGTACCGATGCTCGCCCTGGATGCGCGAGTTGGTGACGTTGGAGAGCGCCAAGTGGGGCAGCGCATAGGCCAGGATGGCCAGCCAGTAGCCGGGAATGTTGGTGTGGTCCAGAAGCAGGTAGATCAGCGGAGCGGTGAGAAAGATCAGACGCGGCACTGCATTTAGGAAGTGCCCCATGGCGTTGAAATAGCAGATGCGCTGGGCAAAGTTGAGGCCCGGAGCTAAGAGCGGATTGTCGATGCGCAAAACCTGCACCATACCGCGGGCCCAGCGAATGCGCTGCCCGATGTGCGCCGACAGCCGCTCCGTGGCCAGTCCGGCAGCCTGGGGAATATTCACGTAGGCCGAGTTCCAGCCCTTGATTTGCATGCGCAGCGAGGTGTGCGCGTCCTCGGTCACCGTGTCGGTGGCGATGCCGCCAACCTGGTCGAGAGCCGCGCGCCGAAGAACGGCGCACGATCCGCAGAAGAATGCCGAGTTCCAAAAGTCGTTGCCATCCTGAACAACGCCGTAAAACAGCTCGCCCTCGTTGGGGATGACGTGAAACTGCCGGAGATTTCGCTCGAAGGGATCTGGCGAATAGAAGTGGTGGGGCGTTTGCAGCACGGCCAGTTTGGGGTCGCGCAGGAACCACCCCACGGTGATCTGCAAAAAGCTGCGCGTGGGAACGTGATCGGAGTCGAAGATGGCGACCAATGGCGAGGAGATGGTGCTTAGCGCGGCGTTGATGTTTCCTGCCTTGGCGTGCTGGTTATTGGGGCGTGTTCTGTAACCGATGCCAGCGGCCCGGGCAAATTGCTCGAACTCTTCCCGGCGGCCGTCGTCGAGGAGGTAGACGTGCAGCTTGTCGACCGGCCAATCCATGTTGAGCGCGCCCAGCGCCGTGTAGCGCACCACGTCCAGAGGCTCGTTGTAGGTGGGAATGAGGACGTCGACGTCAGGCCATTCTTCGGTATTATCCGGCAAAGGCGCCGGGGCGCGGCGGAGCGGCCAAATGGTCTGAAAATACCCGAGGAAGAGGATGGCGAATGCGTAAATCTCGGCCGTAAGCAGGCACAGGACGAAAAACACATCGAGCGCGCCCAGATGGCTAATGGGATCGCGGAAGTAGCGCACCACCTGCACGATTCGCCAGTACCCGTAGCGAAAGGTGCAGAACATCGACAGCATCACGAGGGTGAGCGTAATCAAGTAAGAGTCGGAGCGGCGGGCCATGGCCAGCGCCATCGCGATGCTGAGAATGCCCAGCACGGCCTGTTGGGGCCAGGTGAGAGGCAGCGTCGCCAGAAAGAAGAATAGGAATCCGGCAATGACCAGGAATACGAGGCGGAAGAATCTGGCCAGCAGGTTCTCCCCGGCCCCAATTTCCTGCCAGAGGCCCGTAGCGGTCATCGCTCGCTCCAGCGAACTCCGCGGAAGCTCGTAGTCGCGGGAGCGGAAAGGCTCTTCACCCACGCGGCGAGATTGGAATAATCGTCGGCAACGGCCGAATTCGGAGCGTAGTCCATGACGGTCATGCCTTCGGCCAACGCCTCGCTGACCGCCGGTGAGTGGCGCAGCACAAAGCCGAGCAGCCGGTCGCCGAGCTGCTCACGAAGAATCTCTCGCACATCCAGGTGCAGGGGAAGCGCGGGATCGAACTGATTGAGGACGTAGTGCGGAAGAGAGGCGATGACAGGCACCCCTCCATTGTGCTGAAAAAACGCATCAATGGAGGAGACGCTGACCACGGAGCACATGTCGGGGATCAGGGGAACGAGAATCTGGGGTGACATCCGAACGATGCGGCGGGCGGTGGAACCGGAGGCGGTTGGCAGGTCGACGATCACCCGGCCCACGCCACCGGCATGCTTTGAAATCTCTGCCGACAAGGCTTCCTGCCCCCCGTTTTCAGGCCCCATGGTATCGGGATCGAGGGTGATCATCTGGATGGGCGCATCGCCGCTCGCGGGCGGGGGACTAAACGTGCGCAGGAACCCAGGGCGCTGATCGCGGGCGCCGAAGAAAAAGGGCAGCAGGCCGTAGGCGGCTGTGTCGACGAGCAGGACGCGCTCGCCGCGTCCGGAGAGAGCCCGGCCCAGGGTAGCGGCGATGCTGGTTTTTCCCACGCCGCCAGCCAGCGAGAAAATCGCGATTACCGGCGCGCGCGCCGCTACGGGAGCCGGCGCCGCTTGGACGGGCGGCGCACTGGCTTCGAAGATTCCTTGCAGCGCAAACCAGCGCGCAGCTAGACGGTCGCGCGAACCCTGCAATGTGTCCTCGGCGGGAGGCTGAACCACACCGGCGCTTGGAGCTTCTCCGTGTTCCGGTGTCAACCAGGCAGGGCGCACAGCCTCTTCTCTTGCGGCGCCGGCCCTGGGAATTCGCGCCGCAGGATAGTTTTCCTCGCGCATTGGTCCGCCCGGGATCGGATTCTGCCCCGGCCGATACGCTGTAGAGGCCATGGAATCGGAAGCCGGCGCGCGCCCGTCGCGGCTGCTGCGGTCCGGCAAGGAATGATGCGGAGCAGCAGGCGCGGAAAGCCGATCCAAACGCGCAGCTTGCCACAGGCTCTGCGCCGGTTGCGCGGTTTCCGGCTGCGCCGCCTGTTCCGTGCCGGGTTCATCGGCGGATTCCGCTTCCCAGTCTGCATTGCGTGTCTCCTCTTTGGCGCGCGAATCCTCCGGGACGCGCTGGGCTTCCGCTTCCTGGCGCACCCTTTGCCGTTCTTCCTCGATCGCTTCTTCGACGCGCTGACGGGCCTTTTCGCGGGTCTGCGCGCGCGACGCCGAGAAGTCGCGATACTTGGCCCCGTGCAGATTCGCCCAGGAGTACAGCGACGCTACATCCTCAGGCGGCTCATTCGAGTCGGACTGCGGGTTCCGCTCCGTCATTGTCTGCTCGTGCAGCTTCCGCTATTGCACGATCCCCAATTTCCCCAAATGCCGGCGGCACATAGTTGCCGATCAAGCCAAAAAGAAATGAGAAGTGCGCGCTTGCGTCGACCTCTGATACCTTGCCCTGTCTTCAGATCGTGCGGCGGCTTCGATCCCAGCTGCACTCCAGCAGCGGAGACTCCTTCGCGCGGACGCCCAAAGTTGGACGCCCCGCTTCTTGAGTCGCGGCCTTACCGCCCAGTGTTTCTGAAAACGTGTTCGATGCCAGCCATCCCCACCGGCAATCGTAGTAGGTGCACTCTTTAGGGAACAATAACACTTGCAAGTCCGACTTGCTAACACTTTCATGCCATTGGAGATGGGTGCGAAAATCGGTAACCCGAAATGGGGTACGAACGGGTCATGCGCGAGATGACTCCGCCCTGCTTCGTCTACCGCAAGGGCCGAAACCACCTCGTGCGACGCGGCATTCCATTCGACGGTTTTGACTGGTTCGAGAATTGAGCCCGCGAAGCGGGCGAGAGACAGCAGTCCCAAGCGCGGCAGATCGTTACGAAATCAGAAAAGCAACAGCTTTGACTACAAGATGCTTGGCTCGGCGAAATGATCGGACCCAAAATGTGCCTTCGATTTTGAGTTTCCTAGCAGCCTGGCGAACCTGGGGCAAGGATCGCAAATCGGAAGCCAGTCCCCTCATAGGGCGTAAGAGTGGTTTGCCGACGCCAAAGGGCATTCCCGGAAATCATGACACACACAGCGGCTCTTGGATCGGTCCTGGCCAATTCCTCAACGGCCGACCCGAGCGATCGCGCGGCAAGTTTTAGCGTCGACACCCGTTCCCCGGAAGTCGAGCTTGCTGCGCGCCTCGTGTTTGTACTCTGTCAGGACGTCGTTGCAGACCACCTCTGGAGTTTCGAGGTTACCGCCGCAATGAAAATTGTTGGCGTCATCAGTGCTGCCGCTGCCGTTATAGATCGCGGTTTTCGGGTAGAGGCAGACCGGTCGCGTACGTCCGGTCTTCGGCGCGGCAGCGCCACCCGAGGCAAGCAACGAGTCGGGAGCAGCGGCGTGCTCGACCCAGTTGACCAGAACGTCAAACGGATCCTTTGGAACCGGCCCGGCGCTGCCACCGCCGCAATGGCCGTCGCCTGGCGCACGGAATAATCGATAAAATCCGTAGAGACTGGAGAAGTCCGGCTTGCCGTTCTCGCTATACCGGGCCGCCATTTGCCGGTAGTAGTGAGTTACGCCGCGCGGGAAAATCAGCTGATCGTTGGCGCCGACGAAGGTGATCATTTTTCCGCCATGGCGCTTGAATTCGTCGAGAGGCCCGAAGGTGTCGGTTACATCGGCAATATTTCTCGATCCATCTTGCGCCACCTTCGGGTAGCCGGCCATGGTGACCGTCTGCCAGTTGAAATTCACGTTGTGCTCGTCCCAGCGGAATTGCGTGACACCTAAAGGAAAGGGCGCGCTCCCGTCCAGTCCCCGGAAATCGGTGCCGCGGTCGAGACCAAACCATATCTTATTGCCGCGGTCGTTACGCGGCCCGTCCCATATTTTGTCGATCGCCGAGGCTTCGGCGGCCGTCAGACAGTTCTGCGCTGGAGCAGTCGCGGCGCCGCAAATGTTCGCCGCTGCGCTGAAGTGGCAAGTTCTCGGGTCGTCGATCACTCCATCCGTCACGCCATCGGCGGCGTCGCACGCCGCCACGGCCGACAGACGCGCTTGTTCGAGCTTTGCCGCGGAGATCGGGCCGCCAACCAGTTCCTTCATGACAATCTGGCCCCACATCTGAGCCGTTTGAAAGCGCGTCCAATACATTGCGGGGGCATCGGCCAGGATCCCGTCGAGTTCATCGGGCAACTCTTGCGCCAGAAGATAGCCTTGGCGGCCTCCGGTCGAGCAGCCATTCCAGTAGTTATAGGCGGGCCGCATGTCGTAGTAGGAGTCCGCCAATCCTTTTGCCAAAAGCACCTGCTGCTTGATGGCATCGCGGAACATATCTTGAATGAACTGCATGTTGTAGGTGCCGTCAGGATTGACCCCCGGCTCGCAATTGCCTCCGGCGTGACCAAGGTCGGTACGCGATGCCACATAGCCTGCATCGACTGCTGCGGTCACCGCTAGGCCACCCGCGCAACCTGCTCCGCCCAGCCCTTGCGTACGTCCATTCCATGCGCCCTGAACTCCGCCGCTGCCTCCGTCCGCCTGACTCAGAGGAAGACCGACCCGGATATGGATGTTCTGGTCAGGCTTGGCGCCGTAAAGAATGTTCACCTCGCAATACGCGAGGTTGGCGCCGGATGCAGGCACGACGGCGCTGGCCGCGGACTTGACACCCGGAGCAGCGGCCAGGTCATTGGCCAGCGTCGTGCAGGCTGGCGCAGCCACCGCGCGAACGGATGCGAATGCCAAAAGCAGGGCGGGCGGAGCAAATGATTTCATCGTCATGATGGCGCGATGTCTCGATCATGAATATATCGTCATTCCCGACCTCATGCGCATTCAAAAACTGAACTTTGCCGATGCCTGCAATTGTCTTGGGTTGAAGGCCGTGCGCGGAGTTCCAAAGAACGGGTTGGCCGGGCTAGTGACGCCGTCCAGGTAACGATGCGGCACTGCGCCGATGAAATCGGGGGCGCCGTAAACGGAATTGACTTCATCGATGTTGGCCCGGTTGAGCACATTGAAGGCATCAAACGCCAGGTTGAGCCTGGCCGATTCGGTGACGTGAATAATGCGGGAAAGCCGAAGATCCCACGCGCGCAAGTCGCCGCCAAGGTAGGTGTTTCGAGCCGACGAACCGACGCGGTCCGTCACCGGGTTGCCGTCGTTGTTGGCGTCGAATCCCACAAAGAGCGTGAACGGCCGAGGCGATTGCACCGTAACGATGCTGGTGAACTCGAAAAAGCGCGCGAAGGAATGGTCGGGCGCATCGGCGATAAAATTGGCGACGAAACGCTGCCGCACATCCTGGTTCGACAACGCGCGCTCCAGATTTCGTTGGTAGTTCGACTGGGGCGTACTGACAAAGGTGGTAAAGGTGCCGTTGTCGATGGTCTTGGAAAACGTGTAGTTCGCATCGATCCGGAAGTACTTGCCCTGCTGTTCCATGACTTGCGCGATGAACCCGTTGTAATTTGAGTTTCCGGTCGAGTCGGTGTAGTAGAAGATGCCGTCGGTGCCGGGCGATCCTCCGGGAGGCGCCTCAATCGAGGGCTCCAGCAGACCGAAAGCGTAGATGTCCTTGCCGGTGCCAACCTCGGTTCCGACCGGCGGCCCGACATTCAAGTCAATCGGCCGCACCAGTTTGTGGCCGACCACCCACAGATACTCCAAGCTGACCGCGAACCCCTTGCCGACTTCGCGGTTGATTTCCAGGCTGGACTGCTCGGAGTAGGGTTCGCGCAGATTGCGGTCGACCAGGGTTCCGCCTTGCGCATAGGGAGAATTGTCGGGAAATGTGCCGCCGGTAATCAGGTTCTCGAAGGCGGAAACGACCAGCGGAGGAGGAACGGTGCCAGGTGGAAGCGGGGCTCCCGCCGGAGGAGTGGGACATCCGTCGAGGACACAGGGCGTGGGAATGGCGAGGGTATTCAGGAGCCACGTGCCTGTCATTTGATTATTCGCGGTTGGCAGGCCGGGAATGACGACGGATCGCTGGGGCCCGGCAACAAAGAAGAAGGGGAGGTTATAGGTGTCGCGGAAGATCCCGAAGCCGGTACGGATGACCGTCTTCGAATTCGGCGCGTAGGCGAGCCCGACTCTGGGCTGAATGCCGGTGTAATCCGGATTAACGTAGTCGCCTAGACCGGTCTCCACGTCCCAGCGAACACCGGCGTTGAGCGTGAACTTGGAGCTGATCCGGTACTGGTCCTGCGCAAAGCCACCGAATTCATCGTGATGCAATCCGATGTTGAAGTCGGAGGCGAGCGATGGTAAATAGGCATTCTGCCAGGTGGTTGGCACGGCGGGCGACGGTGCGTCGGGGTTAATGGGCCCGGAGCCGATGGGCGCGCCCCAGAAGAAAGCCGCAATGCAGGGCGAGGTAAGTCCGACGAGTGGAGCAGGACAAGGGGTACTTCCCCAATCGGACTTTCCGGAGGCAAGCAGATCGCCGAGGCTAGGAAAGATGTTGCGCGAGGGTGTGAAGCCGGGCCAGACCACGAAATTGTGGATGAAATCTGCGTCGGCGCCAAAGCTCATCGTTTGGGCGCCCTTGACGATGGAAATGGAGTCCGATCCCTGGATGCGCGATTCGTTGTACCGGTCGAAGGCGCCGAAGTTGTGTCCGAAGAGCAGCAGGTTGGGCACGTCCAGATTGGGCTGGCCGGTTACGCCGGGAAATCGGTAGTTGCGGCGCGCCCACTGCACCAGCGCGGAATTCACGGTCGATTGATTCAGTTCCGAGGTCCAGGTGCCAACCGCGGCCTGATCGCGCAGCAACCCGTCGTGTCCGCTGCTGGGCGCACCGATGCCGCCTCCGTCGAGCGTGGCGCCTACCAGCATATTTAGGTCGGTTGCATCCTGGATTGAATAGCGGAGGGAACCCTGATTTGCCGCCCTGAATCTGCGGTCAAGCTTGAGGAAGCCGTTGTCGATGTCGGCGGTCTGTAGCAGGTTCAAATTTTCGGGCGGAAGGCCAAAGCTCTCTTTCACGGCGTTAATCGCATCGAGGTTCTGCACCAGCACGGCTGGATAGGTGGGAGCCTGGGCGCGCCGTTGTCCCTCATAGTTGGCAAAAAAGAAGGTCTCGTCTTTCTGGATGGGTCCGCCAAGCGTCTGGCCAAACTGATTTTCCCGCAGCGCGGTAAACCCGGGCAGGGCCAGCGGAGAATTGGCGTCCGCCGCATTGTTCTGGAGGTAGTCGTATACGGAACCGTGCCAGTCGTTGTCGCCGGACTTGGTGACAATGTTGACGATTCCGCCCAGCGCTCTGCCATATTGAGCGCCGTAACTGCTATTCACGACGCGAAACTCGCTGACGGACTCCTGCGGCGGCGTAGCGCGCTGCGATCCGGTCGCGGTATTGATATTGTCGGCGCCATCGACGGTGACCATATTGTTCAGGTCGCGTTGGCCTCCAAAGGAGATGCGCGTGACCGTCGGATCGGTAAAGGTCGACTGCAGGCTCGTGCGCCCCGTGGCAACTCCCGGGCTAAGCAGCACAAAATCGGTGAAGAGCCGGCCGCTGATCGGCAGCGAGTCAATTTGTTTCGTGGCAACCACACTGCTCTGTTCGGTGCGCGTGGGCTCGATGACCGGAGTGTCGGCAGCAACGATAACTGTCTGGCCAACCGTGGACACATTCAGAGATACATCGATCGTGGCCACTTGCCCGACTGTCAGCCGAATTCCCGTTTGCCTGTACGGCGCGAATCCCTCGGCTGTCACGCTGAGCTCATAAACGGCCGGTTGGAGATTCGTGAATGTGTAGCTTCCCCGGTCGTTGCTGGTTGTGTCATAAGTTCGGTTGGTTCCGATGTCGCGAAGGCTGACGGCGGCTTTTGGGACCAGTTCCCTGGCGGGGTCGAAGATGGTTCCATTCAGTTGAGCTTCCGCACTGGCGGCTTGTCCGAAGGCTGGCTTTGAGCAGGGGATGAGCAGCGCCAGCAAGAAGAACTGCACGAGGTTGAGACGACTTCTCATGATCACTCCCTCCATGGAGCGAACGTGTTTTGTGAGTTCCCAGGGATGCGCGAAGGGGACGCGCGATAATCGGCTAAGTGTACGGCAGACGAGTATAGGCTGAGCCAAAAACACCTGTCAACAGGAATTGTGTTTTTTTGCTCACTGTGCGAATATCGCCAATGCGAGTCGATTCGATTCGGCCAGGCGGCCCAATGGCGACCATACTCAAGAAAGGCGGAGAGGCGCTTCTTCCTATCGGAGGAGATGCAGATTTCTCCCGGTTCGAAGGCGATCCGGACTTTGTTCTTTCACTGGCTCGCGGACTTCGTGTGATCGAGACGTTCGAGGGACACATGGAAGGCCGAACAGTGGGCGATGTAGCTCGCCAGACTGGTCTTTCCCGCGCAGCGGTCCGCCGGTCTCTGCTTACTCTACAAATGTTGGGCTACATCGAATCGAGCGGATCGTCCTACCGGTTGACGGCGCGCGCGCTGCGGCTCGGGTTTTCGTACCTGTCCTCTGCCTCCTTACCGGCTCTGGCGCAGCCGATTCTGGAGCGCATCACCGAAGCCGTTCATGAGTCCAGTTCGTTGAGTGTTTTGGAAGGTGACGAGATTGTATATATTGCGCGATCGGCCGCGAAACGCGTGATGTCGGTCGGTCTCTCGGTGGGGAGCCGCTTGCCGGCCTATTGCACCTCAATGGGTCGGATTCTCTTGTCGGCCATGCCGGACGAGTTGCTCGGCGACTACATGGACCGGGTCGAGGCGAAAGCTCTCACCCCAAAGACGATCACCGACAAACACGTCCTGCGGGAGATCCTGATTCGCGTACGCACCGACCACTTCGCGCTGACCGACGAAGAACTCGAGCTGGGCCTGCGTTCGATCGCGGTGCCGGTGGAGGCGCGCAACGGCCGCATGGTTGCCGCCATGAACATCGGCGTCCACGCCTCGCGGGTTTCGGCGGCGGAGATGATCCACCGCTTTCTTCCCATCCTCATAGAAAATGCACGAGTTCTCGGCCAGGTTCTGGCTTGAGGGCGCTGGTGCGAACGATCAATAGGGCGCTCGGGCCGACGCCCGATTCCCTCAGATGGGGTAATGGCGCGGCTCAGTTTGCATCGTGATCCAGCGCAGGTCGGTGAATTCCGCAATTGCGGCCCTACCGCCAAAGCGCCCGTAGCCCGAGGACTTGACGCCCCCAAACGGCATCAGCGCTTCATCGTGTACGGTCGGGCCGTTGATGTGGCAGATCCCGGACTCGATGCGCCTGGCAACGTTGAGCGCACGCGCCGGGTCGCGGCCAAACACGGCTGCAGACAGCCCGTACTCTGTGTCGTTGGCAACGCGGACTGCTTCTTCTTCGCCGTTAACTCGCACAACTGCGGCGACTGGCCCAAAGGACTCCTTGGAATAGAGCTTCATTTGCCGGGTCACGTGGTCGACGACGGTCGGCTGCATGGCCGAGCCGTCCGCGCCGCCTCCAGCTGCAATGTAGGCCCCCTTCGCGACGGCGTCCTGAATGAGGCCCTGGACCCGTTTGACCGCGTCGCTGCTGACCAGGGAGCCAAGCAGCGAGCCATCGTTTTCGCCATTCCCAGATTTAAGCGATGCGGCTTTGCGCGCCAGCTTCTCCACGAAGTCATCCGCGACCGCGGCGTCGACCACGATGCGCTCGGTGGACATGCAAATCTGCCCTTGATTGAAGAACGCGCCGAAGGCCGCGGCATCGACGGCAGCGTCCAAATCGGCATCGTCGAGGACGACGAAGGGAGCTTTGCCTCCCAATTCCAAGAGCGCAGGCTTCAAGTGCCGCGCCGCGAGCTGGGCCACAATGCGCCCCACCGCAGTCGACCTAGTAAAGTTGATGCGCTTCACGGCCGGGTTGGCGATGAGGCGTTCGACGATCGGAGGCGCATCGGCCGGCGCATTGAGGATAACGTTTATCACGCCGTCGCCCAGGCCAGCTTCCTGCAGCACACTGCCAATCAGCCGGTGCACGGCGGGACAAAGTTCGGAAGCCTTCAACACGACAGTGTTCCCGCAAGCCAGCGGCATGGCGACCGCGCGTGCGCCCAGAATGACGGGCGCGTTCCAGGGGGCGATGCCCAGCACCACGCCGCAAGGCTGGCGCACCGCCATGGCGAAATTCCCAGGCAGGTCGGAGGGGATGACTTCCCCTGTGATTTGGGTGGTCATAGCCGCCGCCTCCTGCAACATACGGCAGGCCAGCATCACGTTGAAGCCATACCAGCCCTGCGTTCCGCCGGTCTCGGCCGAGCCGGCACGGATGAAATCGCCGGCTCGCTGTTCCATCAGGTCCGCCGCTTTCAGCAACCGACGGCGGCGCTCATTGGGCGCAAGCGCTGCCCACTCGGGGAAAGCGGCCTGGGCCGCAGCGACCGCCTGATCGGCGTCCACCGGTGTGGCTGCGGCAGCTCGCGAGGCAACCTCGCCCGTTGCGGGGTTGACGCGATCGAACGTCGCTCCGTTACTTGCCGGGGCGTCTTTGCCCCCGATCAAAAGACTTACTTCATGCATCGTTTCGTACCTCGCTGCCAGGATTTGGCCGAACGGCCGGAAATGAAAACAGATTCTCTGCCGTTCTGGAGCTGTGGCCGGAAAAGCCCAGCGCAGATCGAGTTCGAGTATCGCACAATTTGCCTAAAATCGGTCACTCCTGTGATAATAATCACACTAGGAGAAGAAAAGAGCGGTTATGGCTCATTGGGCTACCCTTTCCGAAGCAATTTCCGCCTTGGTCCACGACGGCGACATGATCGCGCTCGAAGGCTTCACTCACCTCATCCCTTTTGCGGCGGGACACGAGATCATCCGGCAAGGCAGGCGCGATCTTTCGCTCATTCGAATGACGCCGGATGTGATCTATGACCAGTTGATTGGCGCTGGATGCGCCGCCAGGCTTACATTTTCCTGGGGTGGAAACCCCGGCGTGGGCTCACTGCACCGTTTTCGCGACGCAGTGGAGCGCGATTGGCCCGCTCCGCTCGAGCTGGAGGAACGTAGCCACAGCGATTTGGCGAATGCCTATGTGGCGGGAGCCGCAAATCTTCCCTTCGCCGTGCTACGCGGCTACGCCGGTTCCGACCTGGCGCAGGCGGGATCTCACATCCGCACCATCCGCTGCCCATTTACCGGAGAGGAACTTGCCGCCACGCCTTCGGTTCGGCCCGACGTGTCGATCATCCATGCGCAGAAGGCGGATCGAAAGGGCAACGTGCTCTTGTGGGGCATCCTGGGAGTTCAGAAAGAGGCCGTGCTGGCCGCCAAGCATTCCATTGTCACCGTGGAGGAGCGCGTGGATTCTCTGGAAGCGCCTCCCAATGCATGCGTATTGCCGCATTGGGTGGTGAGCGCCGTCTGCCACGTGCCTCGCGGCGCCGCTCCCTCCTATGCCCACGGTTATTACACGCGGGACAATGCCTTCTACAAGCGCTGGGACGGAATCTCGCGCGGCCGCAACACCTTTGAAGCCTGGCTGAAAGAGCATGTGCTCGACACCGCGGACTTCGCCGACTACCTTAGGGTCTCAGCCGAAACCAGCAGGCAGGCGGCCGCTGTATGAGCGCTGCCGGCCATACCAGCGACGAAATGATGACGGTCTCCGCGGCGCGAATGTTGCGCGACGGGCAGATTTGCTTTGTGGGAATTGGGCTGCCTTCGACGGCCGCGAATCTGGCGCGGCTTACGCACGCACCGAATGTCGTGTTGATCTACGAGTCAGGTCCAATCGGCGCAAAGCCTCCCGTACTGCCGCTTTCGATCGGCGACGGCCACCTGGCCGAAACCGCCGATACTGTCGTTTCCACGCCGGAGATCTTTCGCTATTGGCTCCAAGGGGGGCGCATCGATGTGGGTTTTCTCGGAGCCGCGCAAATCGATCGCTATGCCAACATCAACACCACCGTCATTGGCGACTACCGCAAGCCGTCCATTCGCCTGCCCGGGGCCGGCGGAGCACCCGAGATCAGCTCTTCCGCCAAAGAAGTGCTGATTATCGTTAAACAGTCGCAACGCACCTTCGTTGACAAGCTCGACTTCATTACGTCGGCCGGCTTTCTTACCGGCGGCGACGCAAGAAAGCGCGCCGGAATTCCAGGCCGCGGTCCAACCGCCGTGATCACAGATCTTTGCATCTTGCGGCCCGACCCGGAGACCTGCGAGCTTGCGGTGACGGACCTTCATCCTGGAATTACGCGCGACCAGCTCAGGGAGCGGACCGGCTGGGCGCTTCGCTTTGCAGAAAACTGCCAAGAGACGCCCGCTCCCACGCCAGGCGAACTGGAAGTTCTGCGCGATTTGAATCGGCGCACCAGGATGGCACACGAAAACGGAGAGAGCGCGTATGCATGACGCCTTTGTCTGCGATGCGGTGCGCACTCCCATTGGCCGCTATGGCGGCGCGCTCGCCGGCGTGCGCACCGATGACCTGGCCGCGATCCCCATCCGCGCCCTTGTCTCGCGCAACCCCGGCGCAGACTGGTCGCAGCTCGACGACGTGGTGCTTGGCTGCGCCAATCAGGCGGGAGAAGACAACCGCAATGTGGCGCGCATGGCGCTGCTGCTCGCCGGATTACCGGACTCCATTCCCGGCGTCACGGTGAATCGACTCTGCGGATCCGGGCTGGACGCGGTGGGCCTGGCGGCGCGGGCCATCGCCGCGGGGGAAATTGACTTCGCCATAGCCGGAGGCGTAGAGTCAATGTCTCGCGCACCCTTCGTGTTGCCGAAGGCCAACTCCCCGTTCCAGCGCAGTGCAGAGATCTACGACACAACCATTGGTTGGCGGTTTGTCAATCCGCTGATCCAGGGCGCGTACGGTATCGACTCCATGCCCGAAACAGGCGACAACGTTGCCAAGGACTTTGCCGTTGAGCGGTGCGCGCAGGATGCATTTGCCTTGCGCAGTCAGCAACGCACTGCCATGGCTGTGACCAGCGGCTTTTTTGCCGAGGAGATCGTGCCAGTGGAAGTGAATGCGGGTAAAGCGTTGGCCATCGTCTCTCAGGACGAGCATCCTCGTCCTGACACGACGCTCGAAGGCCTGGCAAAGCTCAAGCCGCTCTACCCGGGCGGGACCGTGACCGCAGGCAACGCCTCGGGCGTCAATGACGGCGCTGCGGCGTTGATCGTCGCCTCGGAGGAAGCCGTGAAGCGCCACGGGCTAAAGCCGCGCGCGCGTATTCTGGGCACGGCGGCGGCGGGCGTTCCGCCGCGCATCATGGGCACAGGGCCAGTGCCGGCTACGCAAAAGCTGCTGGGCCGGCTCCAGCTAGGCCTCGATCAGTTCGACTGGATTCAGCTTAACGAGGCATTTGCCTCGCAGGCGCTGGCCTGTCTGCGTCGCCTCAACCTGGCCGATGACGCGGAGCACGTGAATGCGACAGGCGGCGCGATCGCATTAGGACATCCGCTGGGGATGAGCGGTGCACGGCTGGTGCTCACCGCGGTCCATCAATTGGAGAAGTTCGGCGGAGAGCGTGCGCTGGCCACCATGTGCATCGGCGTCGGCCAGGGAATTGCCATGGCTCTGGAGCGCGTTTAGGAGGAATGGCCCATGCCCACGATGCCGGTCATCGAGACAGCAGCGCCTGGAACTCAGCCCGAGTATCACTATCCGCCGTACGTTTCGTCGATCTTGCGCTCGCCGCGCAAGCCGCTCATGATGCTGCCGCACACGCTCACCGAGCGCACCGGCCCTGTCTTTGGGCATGGGATCGTCGCCGCGAATGACAGCAACCTCACTGCGCAACATCCAGGCCAGCCGCTGGGAGAGAGGATCATCGTGCACGGACGCGTTCTCGACGAAGATGGCCGCCCCGTGCGCGACGCCCTGGTCGAAGTGTGGCAGGCAAATGCCGCGGGCCGGTACCACCATCGCGTCGATCAGCACCACGCACCACTCGATCCCAACTTCACCGGCTGCGGCCGGATGCTGACCGACGAGAACGGCTGTTATCGATTCAAGAGCATCAAGCCGGGAGCGTACCCCTGGGCCAACCATCACAACGCTTGGCGGCCCGCCCACATCCATTTCTCTCTATTCGGCGCAGGAATCCTTTCCAGGCTCGTCACGCAGATGTACTTCCCGGGCGATCCCCTGCAGCCCTACGACCCGATCTTCAACAGCATTGCCGATGAGAAGGCGCGCAATCGGTTGGTCTCCCGGTTCGACCTGGACGCCACCGAACCGGGCTACGCGCTGGCGTTCTCGTTCGACGTCGTTCTGCGCGGATCGATGAAGACTCCTTTTGAGGCGGCGCAATGAAGCTCGTGCCCACGGCATCGCAAACGGTCGGACCCTACTTTCGCATCGGGTTGGAGCATCTTTGCGCGAATCCGGCAGCGAAGGGCGCGAAAACGGTGACCGTGCGCGGCCGCGTCCTCGATGCTAATCGCGAACCGGTACCCGATGCCATGCTGGAGCTGTGGCAAGCAGACCTTCGCGGCCAGTATGACTCGCAACCTGAAAGCGCAAATTCCCGTGGCCGTGCGGCGGGGTTTGCGCGCATCGCCACTGCAGACGATGGCAGCTTCGCGTTCACCGCCGGCCGGCCGGGCGCAGTCCCCTTCGACGGCACACGCATACAGGCTCCCCACATTGAAGTTCTGGTCTTTGCGCGCGGCCTCTTGCGGCAGCTCATCACGCGAATGTACTTTCCCGGCGAGGAGGCGAACGCTGCCGATCCGGTCCTGCAGTCGCTCCCCGACGACCGCCGGGCCACGCTGATCGCTCGCGGCCCGTCGTCCGCCGCTGAGATCCTGGAGTGGAACATCGTACTGCAAGGAGAGGATGAGACCGTCTTCTTTGCTTGGTAGAGGACGAGTCTGCCGATCATGCCGACCGATTCGATCGCTTCGTTGTTTTCCACCCCTGACATGGACGAGATCTTCTCTCTTCCCCGGCAGCTTCAGTACATGATGCGCTTCGAGTGGGCTCTGGCGGCAGCGCTCGAGGCCAACGGCATTGCGCAAGCGGGCGCGGCGGCCGCGATTGAGCCGCTGCTCGATGCGAAGTATGTCGATCTCGATCGGCTTCTAGCCGAGGCACGTCAGGCCGGGAATATCGCCATACCGTTTGTCCGCCAGTTGACTGAGGCGGTCCGCCGTCGCGATGAAAAGGCAGCGCGCCATATTCACTTCGGAGCCACCAGTCAGGATGTGCTCGACACGGCGCTGGTTCTTACGCTGCGCGACGCCGGGGTTCTTATTCGTTCGAGCCTCGCGGCGCTGGATACGTCTCTTGCGCGTCTGGCCCGCGAGCACGCGAATACGATAATGACAGGACGCACCTGGCTGCAGGCCGGGCCGCCTATCACGCTGGGACTGAAAGTCGCAGGCTGGCTCGCCGCGCTTCGCCGTCACCGGCAGCGCCTGGCAGCAGCGGAGGAACGTGCCTTGGTTCTCGAATTCGGCGGCGCGGTTGGCACTTTGGCGGCACTTGGAGAAAGAGGTCCCGTTGTCTCTCGCGTGCTGGCCGAAAAGCTCGAACTGAAGGAACCGAAGCTGCCCTGGCACACGCATCGCGACAATCTGGTGGAACTGGCTGCGTGCCTCGGGCTGCTTGTGGGCACGCTGGGCAAGATCGCGCGCGATGTCTCGCTCCTGATGCAATCCGAGGTTGCGGAGGTTGCGGAACCGGCGGGTGAAGAGCGTGGCGGTTCGTCCACTATGCCGCACAAGCGCAATCCCGTCGCGTGCGCGGCGATCCTGGCAGCCGCGGCGCGAGTGCCCGCACTTGTCTCGACAATTCTCGGCGCGATGACCCAGGAGCATGAGCGCGGACTCGGCAATTGGCAGGCGGAGTGGGAGGTTTTACCCGAAATCTATCGGCTCTCCTCCGGCGCGTTGGCGCGCGCCGTAGAGATTGCCAACGGACTCAAGGCCGATCCCAAACGCATGCTTGCGAACCTCGAATCCACGCGCGGCTTGGCGATGAGCGAAGCCGTGAGCGCCGCCCTTGCAGCGCGCCTTGGCCGCGCGCAGGCGCACGAATTGCTGGAGCAGGCATCGCGGCGCGCAATCGAAGAAAAGAGACATCTACGCCATGTTCTGCTGGAGATGTCCGAGGTTCGCGAGCATCTCAGCGAGGCGGAATTGGATCGCCTGCTCGAGCCAACCAACTACCTCGGAAGCGCGCACCATTTCATCCGTCGCGTTCTTGGAGACGGCAATGCCACTCGCTGAATTGAACGATGTGCGGATCCACTACGAGTTCGATGGAATCGAGTGCGGCCCCGTGCTGGTTCTGTCCAATTCGCTTGGCGCCAATCTGCACATGTGGGATCGCATACTGCCGGCGCTGAGCGGGCATTTTCGAATTCTGCGTTACGACACTCGTGGTCACGGCGAAAGCGGCGCACCTGCTGCTCCTTACACGCTGGATCTGCTCGGCAGAGATGTGCTTTCTCTGCTCGACGCACTCGGCATCGCGCGATGCCATTTTTGCGGAGTATCCCTCGGGGGCCTGACCGGCATGTGGCTCGCCATGCACGCTCCCAAACGCATCGAGACGCTGATCTTGTCCAACACAGCCGTGCGTATTGGCACAGCGGACGGGTGGAACGATCGCATCTGCCGCGTAGATGAGGCCGGCATCGAAGCAGTTGCGGAGGGAAGCATCGAGCGGTGGCTCACTCCACGTTTCCGCCAGGAAAACCCGGAATGCGCTGCGGAGCTGCGCGCGGCGCTGGTTGCTTGCTCTGCCCAAGGATACGCCGGCTGCTGCGCGGCTATCCGCGATACGGACCTGACTTCTCAACTGCATTTGATCCGCGCGCCGGTGCTGGTTGTTGCCGGTGCATTCGACCCCGCAGTCCCCACAAGCCAAAGCCGCATTCTTCACGAACGGATCCAGGGGGCGGCGTACCTCGAGCTGCCCACGGCTCATCTGTCTCCGGTCGAGCGTCCGTTGGAGTTTGTTGGCGCCGTATTGGCCTTTCTCTGCTCACAGGAACCCTCACGGATGAACGAGAACGCACGCTATGATACCGGCATGAAAGTCCGGCGCGCCGTGCTCGGCGATGCGCATGTCGACAGCGCCCAGGCCTCGACGAATAGCTTCAACGCCGAATTCCAGGATCTCATCACACGCTACGCCTGGGGCGAGATTTGGATCCGTCCCGGCCTTACCCGATCCACGCGCAGCCTGCTCACCATCGCCATGATGGTTGCACTGCATCATTCCGATGAGTTGCGCATGCATCTGCACGCCGCCGTCAACAATGGCGCCACGCAAGACGAAATCAAGGAGACCTTGCTGCAGTGCGCAATCTATTGCGGAGTTCCCGCCGCTAACCACGCATTCAAACTCGCGCAGGAAGTCTATGCCGAGATAGATTCAGCCGCTTCAACCTAGTAGGGAACGAATAGAGCGCATGTCAATGCTATCCACTCAAGTCGCGATCGTTGGCGCCGGGCCGTCCGGGCTGATGCTCTCGCATCTCCTTCATCTGCATGGAATCCATTCCGTTGTTGTGGAAATCCGCTCCCGCGAGTACTGCGAAACCCGCATCCGCGCCGGCGTGCTCGAGCAGGGATCGGTGGATCTGCTGCGCCGCTCCGAAGTCGCCGATCGTTTGGAGCGCGAAGCCATGTTCCATCACGGCATCGAAATCGGCTTCAACCGCCGCCGTCACCGCATTCCCATGTTCGAGCTCACGAATGGCAAGTGCGTCACCGTCTACGGTCAGCAGGAAGTCGTCAAGGACCTCATTGCCCGGCGCCTGGCAGACGGCGGCGACATTCGTTTTGACTCGAGCGCCGTCAGCATTCACTCGATCGAGGGCCCCCGCCCGCTCGTCCGGTTCGAAACGGCCGGTCAGGCTTACGAGCTATCGGCCGACTACATTGCCGGTTGCGACGGCTTTCACGGCATCTGCCGTCCGTCCGTGCCTCCCGGCATTCTGCAATTCTTCGAGCGCGTCTATCCGTTCGGCTGGCTGGGCATTCTGGCCGAGGCCCCGCCCAGCTCCTGCGAGCTCGTCTATATGCATCACGACCGCGGTTTTGCATTGTTCAGTATGCGGTCGCAGCAGCTCACGCGGCTTTATCTGCAGTCGGCACCTGACGAAGACCTTACCCAGTGGCCCGACGATCGCATCTGGGACGAGCTGTTCCGGCGCTTCGAGTGCGACGACGGCTGGCTGCCGAACCGCGGCCTCATCCTGCAGAAAAGCGTCACGGGAATGCGCAGCTTCGTCACCGAGCCGATGCAATACGGCAGACTGTATCTGGCCGGCGACGCCGCTCACATTGTTCCCCCCACCGGCGCCAAGGGAATGAACCTCGCCTTAGCCGACGTCGCTGTTCTGGCCGATGCGTTCCACTCGTACTACAACTCCCGTTCTGTTGAGCCGCTGGACCGCTATTCGGCGATTTGCCTGCGACGAGTGTGGAAGGCTCAGCGTTTCTCCTGGTGGATGACTTCCCTTCTTCATCGCTGCGACGATGCCAGCGAATTCGACCGCCGTCGCCAAATCGCCGAGCTCGATTACGTCGCCAGCTCTCGAGCGGCTGCAACATCGCTCGCCGAAAACTATGTTGGCCTGCCCATGGAGCTGTAGCTTTCATGTAGAGCGGGACGCCGAAGTCCGCGGCATTTCAATGTCTTACGTCGGCCGCTCCCGAAGAGAACAGGATCGAGTGCGTCCCCTGGCAGGCGCTGCAGCGAACTGTGCCGTGTTTCGGCGCAGCTTTGCTAGCCGGCTGGTGACGTCTGGGGTAAACTTAAGGACAGTACAGAAACTTCTGGGATATAGGATGATCGCCAAGACCGCCCGATATGCCCACTCGACCCGACGCAGAAGCTGCTTGAGGCCGGAGGTTGGGTTCGCCCAAGGGTCGGTTTCGGTCTTGAATGGCCGCGAATGGGCGGAAGAATAACCGGAACCGGGAGTCAGAAAAGTAGATTCTCATCAACTTATTGATATGCAATAGGTTGAATAAGTTGTGAGCTCGTAGCTCAGTTGGTAGAGCAACGCCCTTTTAAGGCGTGGGTCCTGGGTTCGATTCCCAGCGAGCTCACCACCGCTTTAGCCGCAATTCCCTGCCCCCAAAGCTCTAATCTTCTGAGGATTTGACCTCGATTCCGGCGAACGGGTCACCGCAGGCGCACCTTCCGGCACGGCGGGCAGCGGACCGCATCGTCGGACCGGAAAGGGCGTTTCGACTGGGTGAACCGAACGTGGAGCAGGTAGATCGGTTACGCGTGCAGGTCGAACGCGGGCCGCAGAGTGCCTGCCATAGAAAACAGCGCCGATGTATGCGGGTGAACGATCCGCTAAGCGCCGCCGACGTGTTCGAAGCACATCGTCTCTCGCACCCAGAAGCTGACTTGCCGACCGACTGCCTTCTTGCTTCCCGTCATGCGAAGGAAACCGTGCGCGAACATCGATGGTTTCGGTTCCCGGGCGAGATTCGGAGTTGCAGCCATCGTTCCATCCCCGATGGCACAGGAGATTCGCTGCCGCGGCAAAATGTTCTAGGATAAATCGAACTGCGGTGGGCCTTGCACCGCTGGCAAGGAACCCAGACCAGCGAAGGGCGCGCGGCGCATGGACCCCAACGCGCGGCGCACGGGACCCTAGATGATGATCGTGACTTGCGATATTGTTCCTTTGCAGGACGGATTGACACAAAAATGGCACCATCAGCCCGACCCGCAAACCGCCGATGCTCCCGCCCAGGCAGAAGACGCCGCGCCGAACGAAGACAAAGCCCGCCGGGAATGGCAGATCCTAGTGGCCCGCCAGCATCGCGCGAATTTCGATCTGTGGCACGTTGAGGATCAGGCGCGGGCGCCCGGGGCGAGCGACGCGGATCTGGCCGCCGTGAAGCGCCGTATCGATACGATAAATCAACTGCGCAACGACCTGATCGAAGCCATAGACCAGATGCTGCTGGCCTGGCTCAAGGAGCGCAGCCTGCCGAATCCCCAGGCCCCGCTAAACTCCGAGACGGCCGGCATGATGATCGACCGGCTGTCGATTCTTGCTCTGAAAATCTACCACACGCGTGGAGAGACGGCGCGGGCCTCCGCTCCCGCCGGGCACAGCGAACGGAACCGCGAACGTTTGGCGATCCTCGAAAAACAACGCCGCGACCTGGCGGGCTGCCTGGATGCATTGTGGAATGAGATTCAGAGCGGGACACGGCGCTTCGAGCTCTACCGCCAATTGAAGATGTACAACGATCCAGCGCTGAATCCGGCGATTTACCGAAAGACGAGACAAATTTGACTTCGGCGACAGATTCAACCCGATTCGCTACGATGGAACGGCCCAGAAAGTGGTGCCGCATTTGACGGAAGCCGGGGTTCTGCGTATAAAGATGGCCTAAGTAGAAAAGTCGGGAAGACAAGCCTCCGTGGCAACTGGAACCAGGTGCATGAGCCTCGTCTTGAAAGGGCAGGGCTTAGAGCTTGCCCTGAGCTCGCCGAAGGCTACTATGGAAGCGGCATAAACACCCGGGCTTCGCGCTGCGGGAAGCCTCTCGATCACGGCAGGCGATTTGAGCAACTGGCCGTAGGAAGAATGTGCGGGGAAAGGAAAGAGCGCTGCGGACAAATACCATGACGGCAGAGCTTCGAGAAGCGGCTCCTAGCCGCAAAAAGAGTATGCACTCGGCCAACAATCCCGATGGCCGTGGCCGTTCAGGTGCGGATGCGGTCTTCCAGCACTACGAAGCCGCCTTGGTGCAATTGCAACAGGGGAGATTCGAGAAAGCTCTGGCGATGCTGGAAAAGGTGCTTCCCGAGGCGCCGGCCGAAATTCAGGACCGTTGCCGGGTGCACATTGCTACCTGCCGTCGGCAAATGGCGAAGTCGAGCTTGTCGTTCGCCACGCCGGAGGAACACTACGACTATGCCATTTCGCTATTGAATACAGGCTATTACGAAGAAGCGCGCGAGCAGTTCAACAACATTTTAAAGGCCCATTCCGACGCCGATTACGCGTTTTACGGGCTTGCTGTACTGGAATCGATCACCGGCCACGTGCCCGACTGCCTTGCCAACCTAGCGCGCGCGATCGAATTGAATCCCAAGAACCGGCTGCAAGCGCGAGTGGACAACGATTTCCAGAATATGGTGGACGATCCGCGATTTACCGAGTTGCTTTATCCTGAAGTTCCGTAGGGTCTACATTGAAATCCGCAATTCTTTCGAGCAGCGAAACTTCATTGGCGTCGCCATCCGGCCGTGTGGAGGCGCCTCTCCCGCGGCCCCTCCGCGTCGTGGCCATTGGCGGTGGAACGGGTCTTTCCACGCTGTTGCGCGGCCTGCGGCGGCACGTCGCAGCCCAGGGAAAATGCGCCGATCCATCTTGCGCGATTGCCGAGCTAGCCGCAGTGGTCACGGTGACCGACGACGGCGGCTCCAGCGGGCGCCTGAGGCAGGACTTCAACATGCTGCCGCCAGGCGACTTGCGCAACTGCATGGTGGCGCTCAGCGAAGAGGAAGATTTGCTCACGCGTCTCTTTACGCATCGTTTTAGGACCGGGAATGGCTTGAAGGGACACAACTTCGGCAATTTGTTCGTGGCTGCGTTGACAGAGATTACGGGCGATTTTGCGCAGGCCGTGCAGCTGGCGTCGAAGATTCTCGCGACGCGCGGGCAAATTTATCCTGCGACCACGGCCAATGCCACCCTGGTCGCCAATATGGACGACGGCTCGATAGTTCGGGGAGAGACCCAGATCACGGCGAGCAATCGGCGCATAGTCGAGCTCACCCTGGATCCGCCCAATCCGGCTCCGCTGCCGGAAACGATGGAAGCGATCAAGCGCGCCGACCTGATCACCGTAGGGCCCGGCTCGTTGTATACGTCGTTGATCACCAACCTGCTGGTGAGAGGAATCCCCTCGGCACTGGGCGCGGCTCGGGGAATGCGTGTTTATATCTGCAACCTGATGACACAAGCCAACGAGAGCCTGGGGCTGACCGCGTCGGAGCACATCGAAAAGATCTACGATCACACGCGAACGCCGATCTTCGATTATGCAGTGGTAAACACGGGGGACTTCTCCGCCGAAACGCTGGCGCGCTATGCGGCCGAGGGTGCCGCGCCCATTGTGCCCGACATCGAGCGGATCGAGAAGCTGGGGGTGCGCTGTATCGTTGGCAACTTTGCCAGCGAGGAGAACGTGGTGCGCCACATGGCGGGCCGTCTGGCCGACACGGTGCTGGAGCTGGCGCAGAGCCGCACGGGAAGTTCTTGACCGCGGGTGGTGGAAACCCAGGCGTTGTAGAGGGAGCAAGGCAGCAAGGGAGCAAGAAAAATCTCGATTCGAGGAAGACCGATGAAAAAGACCGGAATTTGGACGGTGGTGGGCTGTTGCATGGTTGCGCTCGCGGTGCAAGCGCATGGCCAGAGCAGAAAGTCGGGCCTGTGGGAGATCACCAGCAGCATGAGCATGAGCGGGATGCCTAACATGCCGGCGATGGGGTCGCACACAACACAGGTTTGCGTGACGCAGGCAATGATCGATAAGTACGGGGGCCCGTACAGCAATCCTCAGCAGGGAGATTGCCAAGTGACGAATATATCCCTGACGCCGGCGGGTATGACTGCGAATCTGACCTGCTCGGGAAAGATGAGCATGACCGGGACGGTGCAAACCACGTTTGTGGATGCGAACACCACCAAGACCACGGTGACCATGAATATGTCGATGGGCAACGGTCAAACGATGAATATGACGACGCAATCGACAGCTGCCTACAAGGGCCCCGATTGCGGCAGCGTGAAGCCGCTGGCGCTGCCAGCGAGCAAATAGGTAGCGCAGCTATTGAGTCGAGGCCGGCCGGATCCTGGCATTTCATTGCCGGGTGCGGCCGGCTTTTTCGGCCTTGGATGCAGATGCGGATCGATGTGAGAGGCCGCCCGGCGCAGAGAAGGCGCGACGTGGCACGAGGCGTAACGGTTGGCTAAGCCGGTGCCGAAGTTGGAGAAGATGGCGGCAGAGCGAGGGCGAATCCAGGCCCCAGGCCTGCTGCAGATGCTCCGGCGAAACGGCAGCTTAGGCGCGCAACCTCACTGCAGATCGAGGCTGCCCGGCCCTGCGCCCGCGGCCGTGAGGGTTTTTGAACACCAGGCGACATCAATCCAGTAGATTATCCAGCAGAAACTCGCCGCCCACGCGGCGGCACCGCCGACGAAAAAAATTACGTTGGCGGAATCCTCAGACAGGAGCGAGTTGGGATTTACGAGCATGCGAGCGCCAACTGTGACGATGAAAGTTTCGAGGGCGGAGAAGGCCGTGGCCGTGATTCCCCAGCCCGATCCTGGATTCGCGGCGCCGGCAGGGAGCTCATGGCTGGAAACGGCGTTGCGATAGGACGCGGCCAGGCAGGTCACGACGATGATGTGCCAGACGAGATTGAAAAACGGAATGAGCAACAGCCAAACCTTATTCGGCGACATGGTTCGCGAGCCGGCGGGACAGGCCAGGAGGGCGCGGCGAAGGCTTGAGATATAGAGAAATCCAAGCGCCAGGACTGCGATAGCCAACGAAATTTTGGCGACCGGGTTTTCGCTGTAGAAGCCGGAAGTGTCCGATTCCGTGCCGCCACCCACAGAGATCTGCACGACGAACTGGAGCACAAAGAGAGAGCCGATGATGATGGCCGCGATGCCGGGCTTGCGGCCGCGAAGCAGCGTTTTCGCCCGCCACACGCTCCAGATACCCAGGAGACAGGTGATGGTTCCTAACAGGTTGAGGACCAACCTGGCCTTATCCGCATTTTCTACCAGATCTCGCGTGAGGCCTTGCGCCAGGACGAGGACAATTGCGAGCGCCAGACTGCACAGGGCCAGAGGATTGGGATGAGCGACCGGCTCAGGACGGGACGCATCTAGCATGACGTCCTCCAGGGCTCCGGCGCTTGCACGGATTGCCGAGCTTGGGACCCGGTCAGGATTTCGCGCCGAAGGATTCGACAAACAGTCTATACCAGCCGTTAGCGGGGGCGGCAGTGTACGCGATGAGCGCCAACGGGATTAGCAGGATGCCGCATCGACCGTGCGCTTGAGTTGGCCGCAGGCGGCGTAGATGTCGCGGCCTCGAGGCTGGCGGACGAAGGCAGGAATTCCCTCCCCCACGAGAATCCTCTCAAATGCTTCTACCGACTCGGCCGCGGGCATGGTGTACGAGATGCCGGGGCCGGGGTTCCAGGCAATCAGATTCACTTTTGCGGGCAGGCCGGTGCGGCGGATGAGGCGCGCGACCTCGCGAGCATGTTCCAGGCGGTCCGTGACTCCGCCGAGGAGGACGTATTCGAAGGTGATGTGCTCGCGCGGGCGGAGCGGCACGCGGCCAACGGCCTCGATCACTGCCGCGATCGGCCATTTGCGATTGATCGGCATTACTTCGGCGCGAATGCGGTCGTTGGGCGCGTTGAGGCTGATGGCGAGCTTGGGACGCACTTCGGGAGGCTCTTGCGCGAGTCGCTCGATTCCGGAAACGATTCCGGATGTCGAGACGGTCATGCGCAGCGGGCTGATGCCCAATTCGCGCACGAGCAGCCGGACGGCTGCCATGAAGTTGTCGTAGTTCAGAAACGGTTCCCCCATGCCCATGAAGACCAGATTGACCCGATCGCGGCCGACCTGGACCCCGTGGCGCGCGAGAACGGCAACTACCTGTCCGGCAATCTCGCCTGCCGTCAGGTTCCGCTGGAGCCCGAGTTTGGCAGTTAGGCAGAACTGGCAATTCACAGCGCAGCCGATCTGGCTGGAAACGCAGATCGTGGCCCGGCGCCAATCCTTTGCCTCGCTGCTTTCCTCATCGCCCTTTTCGCTGCCGTCGCCCTCGGGCATCCAGACCGTTTCCGCAGTTTCAATTTTTAAACCCCCAGCAAATTCAATTAGATAGCGCTCCGTGCCGTCCGTGGACTCGAACACCTTTTGGATCGTAGCCCGACCGATTTGCCACCCCTCGGCAACGAGCTTCTGGCGCAGAGCCAATGGCAATGTGGTTATTTCAATTATCTCTGTAATTGATTGAGAATACATAGCTTCGCAGATCTGCCGCCCCCGCCACGAAGGCTCGCCCAGCCCCGCCATCAACCGCGACAACACTTCCGTGCCGAGCCCGAACAGGGGTTCCTTGCATCCCGCGGGGCGGGCCGTGCCGTCTAACGTTATGAGCTTGTCGCCGTTTTCTGCCATTAACAGATTGGCTCACTCGTTCCTATTCGCTTCAAGATAATACCCCTGTGGGGCACGAAAGAAATCCGGCGAACTGCTCTGACTACCGGCGCGGCTCCCACTGGCCTACAATCGAATCAGCCCTGTTTTCCCTTGACCGCCGAGTTATGACCGCCGAGCGAAATCTCCGCCGCACTGTGTTGCCGAACGGACTGATCGTGCTGACCGAGCAGATGACTCATCTGCGCTCCGTCGCCATGGGAGTGTGGATCAAATCGGGCTCGCGTTGCGAAGCCGCGGACACAAACGGAATCTCCCATTTTGTGGAGCACATGGTCTTCAAGGGGACCCGGTCGCGCTCCGCGCAGCGCATCGCGCGGGAGATGGACTCGATCGGCGGGAACCTCGACGCTTTCACCAGCAAGGAGACCATCTGCTTCAACGTGAAGTCGCTCGCCGATCACGTCCCCATCGCCATGGACGTGCTCACCGACCTGGTGCTAAATCCCATTTTTGCTCTTCCCGACATCGAGCGCGAGCGGGGAGTGATTCTCGAAGAGATCAAGATCGACGAAGACAATCCCGACGTGCTGGTCCATGAGCTTTTCACACAGAGCTTCTGGAAGGGACATCCGCTGGGCAAGCCGATCCTGGGCACCACGGAGACGGTGAAGCGGCTCGGACAGGAGCAACTATTCGCGTACCATAACGACCGCTTCCACGGCGGGAACATGGTGTTTTCCGCGGCCGGCAACCTGGACCACGACCACTTTGCCGAGGCCGTGGCGGAGAAGTTCGCGCCCCTGCTGGGCGGGGAAGCGCCGGCTGACCTCTCGGCGCCTGCACCCAGCGCCCGCATTCTGCTGCGCAACAAAAAATCGCTCGAGCAGGTGCAAATCTGTCTGGGCGTGCCGGCGCCCCCGATAACAGACGAAAACCGGTACGCGACCCTGATCCTGAACACGGTGCTGGGCGGGGGAATGAGTTCGCGGCTGTTTCAAACCATTCGCGAAGAGCGCGGCCTGGCATACTCGGTTTATTCCGATTTGAGCCCTTATCGCGATACGGGAAACCTGTGCGTTTATGCCGGCACGTCGGCAGGCAAGGTGCTGCAGGTAGTGGACCTGATCCTGACAGAGTTGCGCAGTCTGAAAGAGACGCCGGTCGGCCAGGAAGAGCTGACCCGCGCCAAGGACCAGCTCAAGGGCAACATCCTGCTGGGCCTGGAAAGCTCCAACTCGCGCATGGCCAACCTCGCCCGCCAGGAGATGTATTTCCATCAATTCTTCACTGCCGAGGAGATCATCGCGCGCATCGACGAAGTGAACGCCGAACAGGTGCAGACAATGGCGCGGCGCCTCTTCCAGCCCGAATCCATCGCGGTCACCCTGCTCGGCAGGCTGGATGGGGTCAAGCTGAGCAGAAGCATGCTCGAATGCTGAAATGCAGCCCCTAGCTGCTAGCTCCTAGCTTCTAGCCTTCACTGTGGTTAGGCGGATATGTGCGCTAACGCATGGTGCGCTTACTGCCTCTGCTTGTGGCCGGACCTTTCAACATCGCACGGCCAGCTAGAGGCTAGAAGCTAGCAGCTAGAAGCCGCTTTTTCGAGCGTACTGTTTCCCTTTCACGTCCTTACGATGTAGGATTTTGTCGGATGGGCCGGGGCGAGCCTGGCCTGCTCGACGAGGCGCTGAAATCCCATGAACCGCAAGACTTCGCTCTTATTCCGCGCACGCGCGCGCCACTCTACCCTGCCGAATGGCTTTACTCTGATGGAATTGCTGATCGTCATCGCCATCATTCTCATCCTGATGCTGATGGCGATTCCCACCGTGGGCCATCTGAAGAAGATGGCCAACGAAACGTCGGCGATCAACTCCATTCAGGTGATCACCAAGGCGGAACTTTCGTACTCCAACCTCTATCCGGTGAATGGATACGCCTGCACGCTCACCGCGTTGGGCGGCGATCCCGCCTCCGGTCCACCCTCGGCGGCCTCCTCCCAGATTCTTCAGCAGGATTTGGTGTCCGGCTATAAGTCCGGCTACATCTTCTCGGTGGCTTGCAAGGAGAAAGTGACCGTGAACGGCGTAGACCGTTACAACAGCTATCTGGCGACGGCGGTTCCGCAAACCGTGGGCAAGACCGGAGACCGCGGCTTCTGCAGCAGCGACGTGGGCACGATCACGTTTGACCCGGCCGGCGGGACGAACTGCACCCAGCCGCTCGGCCAATGAAGCAGTTTCAAGTGCCAGAGCGAGGCACGGGGCTACGGGGAGTCAGCGCCTGCTTCGCTCTTTTCTTTTTGGCGTGCGCTTGCGCGCATTTGTCCTTCGCACAGACTCCTGGGCAGATCACGCCGCATGAAATGGCCCAGCGTGTGGACCGGCACTACGACCAGTTGCACTCGCTCAAGGCCGCGTTTACTGAGAGCTATGCCGGGTTGGGCGTGCAGCGCACGGAAAGCGGCACGCTTTTGCTGCGCAAGCCCGGCCGAATGCGGTGGGACTACAGTTCGCCCGCGGGAAAAATCTTCCTCCTCGACGGCAAAACCGCCTGGTTCTATGCCAAGGGTGACACGCAAGTGCAGCGTTTCCCTGCCAATGAGCTCGACGATCTGCGTTCGCCGCTGCGCTTTCTGCTGGGGCACACCGATCTCGAGAAGGAGTTGGACGATCTGACGCTGGCCCCGGCCGCGAGCGGCGCGTTCACGCTCACCGGCCGGCCCAAAGGGCAGGAGGACCGCATCGCGCGGGTCACGTTGACTGTGAGGGCTGCGGGCGCGATCACCGGAATCGATGTGGAAGAGATGGACGGCGCGATCACGCGGTTCACTTTCACCGATGAGCAGCCGAATGCGCCGATTCCGGCCAAAGCCTTTCAATTCACTGCGCCGGCGGGAGTGCCCGTGGTGGATGGGATGCCGCCGGTGTGAAGGCAGGTGTCAGGTTTCAGGGTTCAGTGGTCAAGGATGAATCGCAGTTCATACTCCACGGTTGCGGAGGATCAAACCTCGTCGCGGTATTTGTTTGCTTTTTCCTTCCGAGCGGTGATATAAAGTCTCCGCTTCCCCAACACAATGGAATGGGCCCCCCAAAAACCAGGGCACGTGTGAATGAAAGGAGTTCCGCCGTGCGTATTTCCTCAGGTGTTGTGGTAGTTTCAGGCGCTCTTCTTCTCTCCGGCTGTGTAGGCGTACCAACCTCCAACACAGTGCAAACGACTTCAGTGCAGGGAGCAACCCTGCGAGGCGTTGTTTACGGCGGTCAAAGCCCGATCTCGCAGGCGCACGTGTATTTATATGGGTTGAACACCACCAACTATGGGGGTCCGGGCATCCCGGCTTCGAGCAACAACGCCTCGATTTCACTGCTGAACTCCAGCGTGCTCAGCCAAACCCCTGCCGGAGGCTTCGACGGCACCAACTACTACGTGACAACGGATTCGAACGGCAGTTTCACCGTCAGCCCCAACTCCACCTACGATTACACCTGCCCGACAATCCCCGGGATGTACTTCTACGCAGTGGGCGGCAATCCCGGATTGGCGCCGGGCACCAATAACACGGCCGCGACCCTGATGGCGCCGGTTGGCTGCAAGGATACCGCATACAAGGTTGTGAACGAGGTTTCGACGATCGCGACGGCCTACGCCTTCGCGGGGTTTGCCACCGATCCGCTGCACGTGGGGAGTTCCGGCAGCACGCTGGCCGTGACAGCGCTCGGCAACGCCGGCGGCACCCTGAAGAACCTCTATACGCCGAGCACGGGAGTGGCCAGCACCGCGACGGCGGGAAACAACGGGACTGTGCCGACGGCGGAGATTAACACGCTGGCCAACATCCTGGCGGCGTGCGTCAACACGAGTGGTTCGACGGCAACGGGACAGCCGTGCAACACGCTGTTCACCAACGCACTCTCGGGCGGGACGACGGGGACGCAGCCGACAGACACGGCCACGGCGGCGGTGAACATTGCGCATAATCCGGGGGCGAACGTTGCGACTCTCTTCACGCTGCAAAGCGGAAGTCCGCCCTTCCCGGCGGATCTGGGATCCGCGCCCAACGACTTCACCATCGCCGTTAAATACGCCGGGGGCGCGCTGAGTTCGCCCGAGGCCCTCGCCGTCGACGGTTCCGGCAACGTCTGGGTAGCGAATACTAACGGCGTAAGCCTTAGTGAATTCAGTCCCGCCGGCGCTGTGCTCTCGGGCACGACTGGCTACACCGGCGGCGGGCTCGACGATCCAACCGCGGTTGCCATCGACGGCTCTGGCTATGCGTGGGCCGTCAACTATGGAAGCAACGGGTTGAGTGAATTCAATTCCAGCGGCGTCCCCCAATCAGGTTCCGGTGGCTTCACCGGCGGCGGAATGGCCTCGCCCTATGGCGTCGCCATTGACGCCTCCAGCCCCAGCAGCCATGTCTGGGTCGCCAACGATTCCACGGACTTGTCCGAATTCGATTCCAGCGGTTCTCCAGTCAGCAGCGGCTACACCGGCGGCGGGGTGAATGGGTCGCACAGCGTTGCCATCGACGCCTCTGGCAACGTGTGGACCGCCAACAACGGAAACAACTCTTTGAGCGAGTTTAATTCCAAAGGTGTGGCGCAATCGGGCTCCGCTGGCTATACCCTCGGTGGTCTGAGCCAGCCCTGGCACATCGCCATCGATGGCTCAGGCTATGCGTGGGCCACCAACCAGGGAAACAACTCCCTCAGCAAGTTCAGCTCCAGCGGTACGCCAATCTCCAGTTCTTCCGGCTATACCGGCGGCGGACTGGACAACCCCTGGGACCTGGCCATCGACGGTTCCGGCAACGTGTGGGTCGCGAACGAAACTGGCAACAGCATCAGCGAGTTCAACTCCTCCGGCGCGGCCATCACCGGCTCAAATGGATATGAAGCCGGCTCGCTGAGCGCACCCTGCGGCATCGCCATCGACGGCTCCGGCGATGTCTGGGTTTCGAATGACTCGGGCAATACGATCACCGAGTTTGTGGGCGCAGCAACACCGGTGGTGACGCCGAAAGTGGCCAACCTGCTGCCCCCGTACGCCGTCAACGGATCCACCGTCAACGAACCGTGATTCCGTAGGGGCCGGGCATTTCGCCCGGCCCACTCACCTCAGATCTGCGTTGAATTGTTTCAAGTCCCCCAGGAACTGAAAATCGAGGAAGCGATGAACAGGAATAAGGCTCTTCTCACTATTGGTTTAATGTTGGCGGCTGCGGCGGCGCTCCCCCTGCGCGCGCAAAGCGGATGCGTAGATTCCCCGGAAGACCCCACGCTGGTGCTGGCGCTGGTGGCCAGCGCAGGCGCGCTGGCCGCGGGCCTTTGGGCGAGTTACCGTCGCAAGCAATAACTCGATCGCAAAGGTGCGGATGTTGCCGGCCGGCGGGTTGGGTTAGAGTTGGTTGCATAAATCCCGCCTTGAAGGGGCACGGCTTCAGCCGTGCCGTGAAAGCCGCATAAATACTGGGGCTTTAGCCCCTGAGGGAGACTTTTTCACCGCCTCAAGCTATTTATGTAACCAGTTCCAGTCTCAACCTGCAATGCCGAACCGCCTGCGAACCTGCTCTTTAAATGCTTCGAAGGGGGCGTAGCCGCGCATGGGGCGATCCCAGTCGCCGCGCGTGGTCTCCAGGATGCCGTAGTCGTGGGCTTCCATCGCCGTCTGCAGGTATTTCATCGCATCTTCCCGGTCGCCCAGCAGGGCCCAGGTGTGCGCCAGTTCGTATCCGCTGGATTTGCCCTGCTTGAAGTCTTGCTCCTGCACGTCACGCATCGCCCGCAACATTCCCTGCGCACCGCCTCGATCCCAACCCTGTCGGGCGGCATGGGCAACGGCTTCATCCTGGGGGCTCTTCGATAGAGCTGCGGCGCGCTCGAACTGGGGCAGAAACTGAGGAAACTTCTCCTCTGCAAAGTAAAACCTGGCCAGGTAGCTCGGTGGGCTCAAAAAATCCGCGTCGACGCGTTCCATTTCCATGAGTTCCGCGATGGCCTGTTCGCGGTCGCCGGCCAGATATCGTATGTACGCGCTATCGGCCAGGATGGAGCGCGAGGCCGGGTCGAGCCGGCGCGCGGCATCGATCTCGGATTCGGCCAACTTGTACTTCTGCAACTGGGATAGAACTGTGGCGTACCAGTGGTGCGCCTCGACATCGTTGGGATTGAGCGCGATTGCCCACTGGAACTCGGCCAGCGAGTGCGGCACGTCCCATTGCCACCAGAACAGCGCGAAGGCCAGCGACCGGTGCGCCTCCGGTAGCGCGCCGTTTAGTGCCAGGGCCCTGTTGGCATTCTCAATTGCTCTGGGAAACGCCTCCGCCATGGGCATGCCAGTGTATTCCGGCATCAGGTCGTAGCACCCGGCCAGGCCCGCATAGGCCTCGGCATACTGCGGATCGAGTTGCACGGCTTGGCGGAAGGCGATCACCGCCTCCTGCAGGCTTCCTTGGGATCGGTGCCCCCACAGGTACAGACCCTTCAAGTAAAGATCCTTCGCCCGCGGAGCAGGGACGTGCAACGAAGCCGATGCACCGGCTGGGCCGGTTTTTGCAGCAGCGTGGGACGCGCGGCGGAGAAGATACACACCGAGCAAAATGCAGCCAAAAACGGCCAGCGCAACCAATAGACGCACAGCCGGCCGCTGGAGTGCGCCACGAGCAGGCGGTTGAGTTGGTTTCGCGCTCGCGCCGGTGCCGGATTCGCGAAAATCGATCCCCTTCCGGCCATTCAATACGGTATCTTCCAGGCCCGAGGGCTGCTGGATGGAGTTCGGCTCCGGCTTCGCCGAGGCTATCCAGGCATCCAGCTCGGCGGGATACGCGAAGACGGCGCCGTGATCCCCGGGCACTCGGTGCACGGGCATGCCACGCTGCTGCTCCCATCGCCGCACGGTCCGCTCGTCGCGATGAAAGTAGGCAGCGATTGCCTTCCACGACTCAATTCGAGTGCTCTCTCGACTAGCCGCCTCTTGCATAGTTGGCCTCGAGGTCACGGAACTGCTTGGGGGCTTTCCCAGATTCTAGCAATTTGGAAGGCCGGGGGGAAACAGCAAATTTCCGCCAAAAGCGATGCGGAATGCCCGCTGATGCCCGCTGATGCCCGCCCAAACCCATTTCCCTCCCGAGCAATCAGGCGCACATTCATGGCGTGCAGTGTGTGCCTGCGCCCTGGGTCTGCCCCCCGCATCCGGGCTATCCATAGAAGATTCACAAGGCTTTGCGATAGACGCTGCCCCCATGCGAAATGGGGCATAGGACTGTGGGTTATGGACCTCTACGGTGGGCCCGTCGTTCCAGCTCCGGCTCTGCCGGCCGGACGATCGTCTCCCGTTCCCTTGAACAAGTCAGGTTGTTTTGCGATTGAAAGGAGTTCCGCCGTGCAAATTTCCCTGGGTGTTGCGGCTGCATCATGCGCTCTTCTTCTCTCCGGCTGCGCGGGCGTCAACCTCGCGACCGATACAACAACGGACACCGGCACTGTTCCGGGTGTGGCACTGCAAGGCAAAGTACACGGCGGGCAAAACCCCATCTCCGGGGCAAAGGTATATCTCTACGCCGTGAGCACCAGCGGGTACGGGAACGCGTCCACCTCACTGCTGAACAGCCCCGGCTACGTAACTACGAAGTCAGACGGCACATTCAGCATTTCCAGCGACTACACCTGCAGCACCGGCCAGCAGGTCTACGTCTATGCGTCGGGCGGCAACTCCGGTTACGGGACCAACTCGGCCGTGGGTCTGCTGGCGGGTTTGGGTGCGTGCAGCGGGCTGTCATCCTCCACGTCCATCATGGTCAACGAGGTGTCGACGATCGCGACGGCCTATGCGCTGGCCGGCTTTGCGACCGACGCGACGAGCATTTCGAGTTCGGGCCGCGCGCTGGCACTAACTGGCGTAGCCAACGCCATGGCCACGATTCCGAACCTGGAGACGTTGAGCACCGGGGTTGCGCTGGCAACGACACCGGTGGCCAACGGAGGCAACGGGACAGTCCCACAGCAGGAGATCAACACGCTGGCCAACATTCTGGCGGCGTGCATTAACTCGAACGGTTCGACTGCTTCCGGAGCGGCGTGCGGTACGCTCTTCAGCGATGCGCTCTCGGGCGGAACAACCGGAACCAAGCCGAGCGATACGGCCACGGCGGCGATCAACATCGCCCACAACCCTTGGGCGAACATCGCGGCGCTGTACGGCCTGCCAACAGGGAGCCCTCCGTTCGCGCCTGCGCTCACAGGTGTGCCAAATGATTGGACCGTCGGCATCGGGTACACCGGCACCGCCGGCGCCGGGTACTGGGACGTAGCCATCGACGCTTCCGGCAACATCTGGGCATCGAACTACAACGAACCCTACAGCGTCGATGAGTTCAAGCCCACAGGTGCGCCAGCGACCGGTTCGCCGTTCACAGGGGGCGGCTTGGATAACCCCGACCAAATCGCCATCGACAGCCACGGCTACGTATGGGTGACGAACCCAGGCCCTGACGCAAGCTCGATGGATGACACCGTCAGCGAGTTGAACCCGAGCACGGGTAAGTGGCTCTCCGGAACCTCTGGCTACGGCGGCGCGGGCGTCCTCGACGAACCGGTGGGAGTTGCCATCGACCAATCCGGTTACGTCTGGGTAGCAAACGACGGTAACAACTCCCTCAGCGAGCTAAGCTCCACCGGTTCTCAACTCGGGCAGTTCACCGGCAGTGGCCAGTTGAGCAGCCCATCCGGGGTTGCCATCGACACCTCCGGCCACATTTGGGTGGGAAACTACGGTCCCGACGATGCACCAGCCGAGAGCATTAGCGAGTTCAACTCGGATGGCTCGGCTGTTTCCGGGTCCCCCTTCACCGGCGGCGGGTTGTATGAGCCGGATATGATTGCCATCGATGCGGCAGGAGATGTCTGGGCGTCGAATAACAATTACTATGGCAGCCCGCCCGACGCCGGCAGCATCTGTGAGCTCTCATCCGCCGGCAAGGCCCTTTCGCCAAAGACCTACGGCGACACTGGCGGGGGATTGGGCTGGCCCCAGGGCCTCGCGATTGACGGCGCCGGAAATGTGTGGGCAGCGAATACAAATTCGATCACAATCAGCGAGCTCAGCAACACTGGGACAGCCATCACAAACTCGAACGGTTATCAAGCCAGCGGAGCGTTCACCGGCCCCATTGATCTTGCTATAGATGGCTCAGGAAATGTCTGGGTCGTGAACGGCGAAGCGTCGGGAACCTACTCCGCCGTCATCACTGAGATGGTCGGTGCAGCCACGCCGGTGGTGACGCCGATTGTGGCCAACTTGTTGAGCCCGTACGGGTCGGCAGCGGTGAACAAGCCGTGAAAAGCAGGAACCGAGGGACCAAGGGAACGAGGGACTGAGGGACTGGAAAACAGGAAGCGAGGAGATCATGAACGTGAAGAGGATTCTCATGCTGGTTGGCGTGGCGCTGTTGGCGGCGCTGGCGCTTCCGCTGCGCGCGCAGAACGGATGTGTGGATTCGCCGGAAGACCCGACGCTGGTGCTGGCCCTGGTGGCCGGCGCGGGGGCGCTGGCTGCGAGCTTTTGGGCAGCGCGCCACGGCAAGCGATAGCTCGGGCGTAGAGACTTCGGCGGTCACCGGCTCCGGTGACTGCGCGCACTGACTTCGTCTTCCACAGGACTATCCTTCGGCTATCTTGAAACCGGGCCCCTGCTCGACTCGCTGCCCCGAGGGGCCACAAGGAGTGCTCTAATGCGTAACATTCCGCTCGATCGAGTGGTTCGTGTCTGCCGCGCCGAGGGCGCATTTCAAATCCTCGCAGCAAACCTTCTCGGCTTCTGCGCGTTGCTCTTGCTGGGCGCCATGACGCCGGCTTCTGCGCAAGATGCGAAACCTGCGCCTCCGCCGTCCGCGCCATCGCCGGGCAAGGCCCTGATCTACATTTATCGCCCGTACAATTTTGTCGGCTCCGCCGCTCACGACCACCTCTTTATCAACGGCATTTACTGGGCTTACCTGAAGAGCAGCGAATACGCATGGATGGAGGTGGATCCGGGCA
>Ga0187784_10000128_pt1 | contig 47315 bp, 44 predicted proteins | sample 1015_SJ02_MP15_2_FD_132964 | JGI IMG/M metagenome (GOLD analysis project Ga0187784, IMG submission 132964) | Tropical peat soil microbial communities from peatlands in Department of Meta, Colombia - 1015_SJ02_MP15_20_MG | ecosystem: Environmental > Terrestrial > Soil > Wetlands > Peat | place...
GCCACGGCCATAGCCGCTCGAAGCCGACTCACTCGGCGCCGGCCGCACCGGCCCGGTCGGACGCGGCACATTGTAGCTACCGCTGCGGTTCGAACCAGGCGACGAGTACGACCGCGTTGCACCCGACGAATTTCCCGCGCTGACTGTCGGCCTGGAGAAGCTGCCTTCCGACGGACGCGGAACCGTGTTCATCGCCATCTGGCTCGACTCGGAGCGCGATGGCTCGCTGCCACTCAGACTGCGCGAACCCCACGCTGAAGGCGGACGCGGCACATAGTTGCTCGCCGGGATGTGGGAGGCATTGCCAACTTCTCTGGATCCCTCATTCGAGCTCTGCCCCGAACGAGGCACGTCGCGCCCTTCGGTCGGCGAAGTTCCCGTCGCTGAATGCGAGCCAGTTGCCGACGGCTCTGGACCATGGCTTGCCGCAGGCGCTTCCGCATTTCTCGCGCTTGAGCTTTCTGGCCCTCGCCCCGCTTGGCCTTCCGAACCACGCGCCGCGGAGGCTTCCGCGCTACTGGCGCGAGCCGGAGCCGCCGGAGGCGTCATGCGGCTGACCGTAGGCCGCGAAGCGGCAGCGCTCGTTGGCTTGGCAGCGGGTGAGCCTGCTTTCGCTCCCAGCATGCTGTCATGTGTCGGGCTTACGTCCGGTCCCTTGGCGCTGGGCAGGTTATGCAGAGCGCTTTCCGGAACCTTCGCCATGTTATTCTGCACCGGCAGCGAGTGTTGCAGGGTATTGTTGGACGCTGCCGTCAAGCCGTTATGCGACGTGGCGTAGCGCGGCGCAGCGATGCCGTTGCGGCCATAGAATCCTTGTGTTCCCGTGCTGTTGTTATAGACGTTCGTAATGTTGGTAATGTTCGTAATGTGCGTGTTGCTGATGTTCACATTACGGAAATAGCCCGGGCCGCAGTGTCCCCACCACGGGAAGAACGGCTCTCCCCAACCCAGCGGAGCCCAGCCCCAACCCCAGCCAAAGCCGAATCCGAAGCCGAACCCCCAGCCGAGACCCCATCCCGGCCCGCCAAACCAGCCGACCATTGCCGGGGCGTACCACGGCCGCACCCAGTACGGACCAGGCGCCCATCCCCAATAGCCGCCATACCACACCCAACGCCCGTAGTGGAATGGCGCGAAGCCCCAAGGCGCGTCATCGACCCAGGTCCATCCCCAGGGATCGATCCACACCCAGTGTCCGTAGCGATAAGGCGCCCAATCAGGAGCCACGCTCGCTGGCACCCACACCCGGCCGTACTCAGGCGTATCCCGCCAAGTTCCGTAGGTATCCAAATCTTCGGAGCCCACTACTCCGGGCGCCACATACTTTGCCGAAAGCGAGTGATCTTCTCGTTCGTCTCGCACCTGGCACCAAGCATCAAAGCCATCTGGCTGCGGCGCATCCAGGATCTGGTGCGCCAACGACGTGCCCCCGGTAAACCGCGCCTGCTTGCCCGATTTCACCTTCACCGCGGGACCCTTGCCGGTGGCTTCGCCTTCGCCCCTTCTTACCGTCACCAGCGTCGAATCTCCGTTCGGGTCAGTGTCGAAGCGGTAGTCGCCGGGCTTGGTAACTGTGAATGCCAGGTTCGGCGTATCAATCTCATAAACTTCGCCGCCATACAGGTGCCGGACATGCAAGCTCAGAGTGCCTTGGTGCAGTTGTACCTGCACGGCCTCGTTGCTCACGTTGGCAAGAGTCAAGCTGGTTTCCGAGTTCATCTGCATCAGAGCAGTGCCCAGGTTCAGCTCCGCGCGGGAGTCTTTGTCTGCCCAGATGTTGTCTGCATTGGTTAGCGGGCGGTTGCCAGACCCCTGCACCCAATCCTCGGTCCCGCGAGGCTGGATCGACACCGATCCGCTCATGTACTGCAGCCGCGCTACGCGGCCAGGCGGATCGGCGGCCCACGCCGCCGTGGCGGCCAGCAGGATTGCCAAAGCCCCAATGTTCAATAAGCGCCCGTAATTCTTCATGGTTGATCTCCTTGGAACATCGCCGATCAACCGGCGTGTTCTTCGGGGCATTCGGGCCACGAATGCCGACCGCGCCCGAACGTCTCTATGAATATGAACCCCGTTCCGCAGAAGGAGTTGCATGACATTCGTCAGGTTCCTGGCCGGCGAGTGAGCTTGCTTATATGCCGGGAATGGAACCGTAAACCACCTAGAATCAACAAACACAACCATTTCAGCACTGGTTTGTTGTACACTGCCGGACAGCGGAGAATCCAGGTTACGGAAAAGCCTTGTCCTTTGGGCGAGTGCGCGAATGGCTGAGCAGAACGACAAGCCCGACAAGCAGGACGCATGCGAGTCCCCGGCGTCCGGCAAGAAGAAATACGAAAAGCCCGCATTCCGCTTCGAACGGGTGTTCGAGACCATGGCATTAAGCTGCGGCAAGGTCGGTCCGGTCGAATTTCAGTGCCGCTTCAACCGCAAGAATTCCTGATCTTTTCATGAGCCAATTCGACACTGCCGCCCTGCACCACCCTCAGTTTTGCTTGGCCGCAGCCATCTTGCGATCCGGAAGCGCTATCCGGCTGCGCGCCCTGGGCGACAGCATGCTTCCTGCGCTCTGGCCCGGCGACATCCTCACGGTCGTTCCGGTTCCATCCAGTGCAATTCGGGCAGGCGAGATTGTGCTGTGCGTGCAGAACCAGCGGTTCGTCATTCACCGGCTCACGCAAGCGGGCAGCGCCAGCGGCATCGCAGACTGGGTTACCCGCGGCGATGCTCTGCCCCACCCTGATCCCGCTGTGCCGGCCGCGGCGATCCTCGGCCGCGTCTACAGCATTACTCGCGGCCGCCGCATGCTAGCTCCGCGCCCACTGACTCCATTGAGTCGGACGTTTGCCTGGATTCTTGTCCGCTCGGATTCGCTGTACAAGCTGGTTCTGCGGATTCATTCCCTGCGGCAAAGATTTTGGACGCACCGCGGGATACCTACAGGGCAACGCGAATTCTTGCCTTCTCCAATGGCGCAATGATGACGGTCCGTTCACGGACCCCTTCGGCCAACATGGTCTCAATCCGGATTGGCGGCGTTTCGGTCGGCATACTCAGCGACAGCCCAGCCTTCCTCGAAATGCTCGAACGCCGCTACGCTGGTTTCCTGACTGCCGCGGACCGTCCCGACTTCCAGCTTGAGGTCGTCTTGCACGAGCCCGCCGAACAGGCGGGAGCCGACGAGGATGCTTGCGTCACGCGCATGAAAGAAAGCTGGGTTCTGCGGCGCGGCGACTTCCATGCCATGTGGAACCCTAGCACGGCCTGCGGCAAAGTGTTCCAGTCGAACAATCCGTATGCCATCGACTCGGTCCTGCGCATTGTGCATACCCTGATCCTGGCAACTCGAGGAGGATTCCTCGTGCATGCGGCCAGCGCCATCCGTAATGGCTACGCTTTCCTGTTGGCCGGCGTCTCTGGCGCCGGCAAGACCACGATTTCCCGCTTAACTCCGGCGGACGCCAAACTTCTTACCGACGAGATTTCCTACATTCGCCGCGATGCTGGCCAGTACTGGGCCTGCGGAACTCCATTCACCGGCGAGCTGGCGCGCGCAGGCGAGGATATCTCCGCGCCGGTCAAGACATTGTTCTTGCTGGAGCAAGGGGCAGAAAATTGCATCACGCCGGTCGCAACCGCCGACGCGGCCCGCCTCCTGCTGCGTAACATACTTTTCTTCGCCGCAGACCCGGAAATGGTACAGCTGGTGTTTCAATCGGCCTGTGAGTTTGCAGAAAAGGTTCCCATTCGGCGTTTGTGTTTTGTTCCTGATCAGCGGGTGTGGGAAATGATAGGCTGAAACAAACCGGGATCACGAACATGGGCGAAACTTATATCGCCAGAAGCACGGCCATCGCCGCCCGCATGATCGGCGGCGAAATGATGATCATGTCGGCGGTGGACTCCACCTTCTTCACCCTCAACCAAGTCGGCACGCTGATCTGGCAGTCGGCGGACGGCAAGACGCCGCTTTCCGAGATCGTCACCAAACGCATCTGCCAGGACTTCGACGTGACGCCAGAAGAGGCGCAACGCGATGCCGGACAATTCGTCACTGAGCTCTCGCAACACGGCATTTTGCTGGTCTAGGACCAGCCGATCGGCAGCACAGCCGCCCCGGTTCCGACAACGCCATGAGCCTGCTGGTCGAAATGAACGAAAAGGCGCTGGCTCTCGGCATTCCGCTCAGCGTGCATTTAGACCTCACTTACCGCTGCAACGAGCGCTGCATCCACTGCTACCTGGACCACGACGACCATGGCGAGATGAACACTGCCGAAATCGAAGATGTGCTGACTCAGCTTGCCGAGGCGAGCGTCTTCTTTCTGACTTTCAGCGGCGGAGAAGTCCTGTTGCGGCACGATTTCTTTCACCTCGTTGAATACGCGCGGCGCCGGCTGTTCAATCTTAAGATCAAGACCAACGGCGTGATGATTGGCAACAAGGAAGCCCAGCGGCTGCGTGAGCTGGGCGTCGAGCAGGTCCAGATCAGCGTGTACTCGCACCGCCCGGAGGTCCACGATGCCATCACCAAGCTTCCTGGATCGCTGAAACGCACGGTCGCGGCCATTCGCCGGCTGAAGTTGCACGGCCTTAAGGTCACGATTGCCAACGTGCTGATGACTGCCAACTCGTTCGACAACGCCGGCGTGATTGCCTTGGCCAACGAACTGGGAGCTTTCTATACCGTCGATCCCACCATCACCCCAAAAATAGATGGCGGCCTTTCTCCCTTGGCGCTGCGGATACCCGGCCACGAGCTGCATCGGGTGTTCCGCGATCCGCAACTGGTACCCAACGTGGAAGAATTCTGTGCTCCCCCTCCGGAGCCGGGAGAAGATGTGATGGACGGCTATCCCTGCAGCGCCGGCCACACGGCTTGTTACATCTCGCCGTACGGTGATGTGTTCCCTTGCGTCCAGTTCCCCTTGCCCACCGGCAACGTTCGCCGGCAAAAGTTCCTCGACATCTGGCGACGTTCGCCGCAAATGGCCGACGTCCGCTCCATCCGCACGAAAGATCTTGTGACTTGCTCCAGTTGCGCGCACGCTGGCACATGCACCCGCTGTCCGGGCCTGGCCTACCTGGAAGGCAACATGCGCGGCCCCTCGACCGCGGACTGCGAAAAGTCCGTACAAAGAACAGGTATCCCAGCTGCTGCCATGGCCGTCCGCGCGGCGGCGCGTCCGCCCGCACTGGTCCAAATCCAAGCGCTGGCATGACCGTTCCGCATCAAGGCTTTAGTCCTTTTTGTCGTTCCAAGTTACCGTGGTAACAAGCCGTTTCCCGCCATGATGCGAGAAAATTGAGGGTAAGACTGGGACTCGTCCCCCGCCCGAGTCCAGCGTGTTGGTGTTGTCAAACACACTCGAGGCGAACTGTATGACACAAACGGCTACCATCCCCCCGCGGAGAAGTCTGCTGCGTTCCCTGCCCTTTGCCCTGCTGACAGCGGTCGTGTTTCTGCCGGCCCAACTCTCGTCGCAGGATCTGGCGCAAGAGCACATCGGCTTCCCCGTGGACTGGAGCAGCCGCCACATTCTGTATGGCAATGCCGGTTCCGTAGAACAACGCGTGGCTGCCTCTCGCGACCCGCGCTTTTATTTCAATTGGCTGCGGCAGACCGCGCCCCTGATCGCCTCACGCGACCGGATCTTCGGGCGCGGACCGGGTGAGGTTCCGGTACCGGTTTCTAAGCGGCTCAAGCATATGCGGGTGGATTGGGCCATGTCGCTCGGGGCCGGGGGCATGCCGGTGGGAGAAACCCCCGCCAAGTACAGTTTCAACCTCAACACCTACAGTTGCGCCAACGATTTCGTGGTGTATACCATTGGGACCACTCCTTCGGCCACGCAGGCGAATATCGTCGCCTTTAACAACCTGTATGTCGGCACAACCTCTTCGTCCTGCCCCTATGGGCCACAAACTCCGCCCACAACCGACTACACCCAGCCCACGTTTATGTGGGCATATCAGGCGGGTTCCAATCCGTCATACCTGTCGCCGACGCTGTCACTGAATGGTTCCCAGATTGCCTTCGTGGAAAACGGGAATCCCGCATACCTCGATGTCCTGACTTGGGTCTCGGGCCAGGGTACCAGCACCACTGCGCCTGCCACGCCGGGGAGCGGCGGTTCCGCACTGACACGCTTAAGCTACACGACGGCGGGGAGCGGGGCGTGTAATTCCAGCGCGGAAAACGACAACTCATCGCCCTACGTCGATTACGGCAGCAACTCGGCGTACATCGGGGCGAACAACGGCATCCTCTATCGCATCAGCAACATCTTTGGCGGCACGCCCGCGGTCGAATATTGCGTTACCGTGAACGCGGGCAAGTACCTGACTTCTCCGGTGTACGACGAGGTTACCAACCAGGTCTTTGTTTCCGATGGGTACTCGGTGTATTCCTTCACTCCCGGCACGAGTGGCTTTACCGCGGGCGGGAAGATCGCTGTGGCTAGTGCTTCAGCCAGCGATCCCATCGTGCTTTCCCCGATCGTCGATACTGTCAATGGGTTCGTATATGTGTTTTCGGCTGCCGACTCCACCAACACATATTCCATGGTTTCGCAAATGAACCTGGCGCTGACTTCGCAGGCGACCGCCGACATCGGCCCGAAGGCTTCACAATACATTCTCGATGGCGACTTCGATAACACGTACTACACGGTTGGCCCAATGGGTGGTCTGGGCACTCTGTATGCCTGTGGCACGCAAACCGGAGCCGCGACAAAACCGGCCCTGTACGCACTTTCTTTCTCGGCACCCAACGGGATCATGAACAGCACTCCCGTGATGTCCGATAACGTCCACATCAATGGCTCCAGCAACCCCGCCGGGAGTTGCTCACCGTTGCTGGATTTTTACGATGGCACAAACGACCGCCTCTTTGTGGGAACCGGCGACTACACCGGAACCGGCGGGGCAAACCTGGTGACGCAGTGGAACAGTAACACCCAGTTGAACTCTAGCTCCGACACTCCCGCCAACACGGCGTCGGGATATTGGGGAGGCACCAGCGCTTTTTCCGTGGACAACATCAATCCAACGCCGCAGGCCACCAGCATCTATTTTGGTACACTGGCCGCCCCGCCGAGCGGGACAACTACCCCCTGCGGAGCCGGAAACTTCTGCGCGGTCAAGCTGACGCAGTCCGGCCTGCAGTAGCCAAACCCGGCTTGCCGGCTGTTCTCCTCAGCGACGACGACCGGTGACGTTGCCGAATCCTTTGCCCGTCCTTTAGAATCGAATGGCTTGGACACAAGCTCAGGAGACTCATGAAGGCAGCCATCCATCCCGCATATTACGAAGTGCGCGTCATGTGCGCCTGCGGCAACAGCTTCGCCACCCGTTCCACCCACAAGGGCGACATCCACGTGGAAATCTGCTCGCAATGCCATCCGTTCTTTACCGGCAAGCAGAAGCTGGTGGATACCGCCGGCCGCGTGGAGCGCTTCCGCCGCAAGTACGCCAAGGCTGAGACGGTGAAGAAGTAAGCGATTACCAGATTCGGGTACAACGGAAAAGCCTCCCGTTGGGAGGCTTTATTCTGCCTGTCTGAGCCGGCGCTACTCGTCCTCGTCCATGGGCGAGATGGGTTCACCGACGATGTTGTACTGAATCTCTTTCGGCGGCTTCGGCTTGGCTGGCTTGGGCGGCGGAGCAACCGGTGCCGGCTTGGCGGCAACCGGCGCTGAAACCGGAGGCGGCGCTGGTTTGACGGTCGGGACGGGAGGCGGAGCCGTCGGCTTCGACGCAGCAACTGGCACCGGACTGGGAGCCTGCTGGACTGCTGGCGCTGGAGCAGGTGTCGCCGAGCCCGGCCGTGGAGTTGTAGTGGCCGCCGGTGCCTGACGAGCGGGCGGGGCAATGGACAGCGAGGCTCCCCCAGCTCCCACCACGTTCGCGCGCGGAGCAGCTGTCTTCACACGCGTCGGCCGAAGGGGCCGGTTCACCCAGGCGTTGAGAACCACGGCCACAAGCCCGGCTAGGCAAAGCCCTATGACCGCAGCGAAAATCCCCGGAACATTCACGTTCTGGGAAGACTGAGAAACGCCTCCCGTCTGCCGTGCAAGAAAAGGCACAATTAAGTCGCGGGTGAGCGAGACAATCAGACCCCACACCCCCTCGGCCACCAGGACGGCAACGATGACACGACCGATCCAACGGCCGGCGCTCAGAGGCTGGGCAACTTGATTCATGGCATGTGCTCAAATTGTGGCATAACGGGGAGCATTCGGGAAAGGCAGTAGAATAGCCTCGTGCGCAAGTTCTGGGACAGTTCGCGTAGTTTCGCGGCCGAGGGCGGCCGCGCCACACCAGCGCTCGTTCCCGCTCGCTTACTTCTCGGCAACGTCCAGATCTCACCGGCCACTGTCCTGGCTCCTATGGCTGGCGTCACCGACACCGTTTTTCGCCGCTTCATTCGAAACCTCGGCGGATGCGGGCTCATCATGACCGAGTTCACCTCGGCCGACGGCATGCTCCGCGCCAAGGACAAAAAAGCCAAGCGCTACCTTCACTTCTACGAAGATGAGCATCCCATCTCGGCGCAGCTTTTCGGCAGCGATCCCCAGGTCATGGCCGAAGCCGCACGCATGGTCGAAGGCCTGGGCTTCGATCTGGTCGACTTGAATCTGGGATGCCCGGCCAAGAAAGTCGTCAAGTGCAACGGCGGTTCTGGCTTGCTGCGCGATTTGCCGGCCATCGGAGAAATTTTCAAAGCTGTGCGCGCGGCGGTCAAGATTCCTTTCACTGTGAAGTTCCGCGCCGGATGGAATGACGAAGAAATCGTTTGCGTCGAACTGGCCCGCATGGCGGAAGACTGCGGCTTGAACGGCGTTGCGCTGCATGCTCGCACGCGCGAGCAGGGCTACAGCGGTCCGGCGCGCTGGGAGTGGATCGCCGCCGTCAAAGATGCAGTAAGAATTCCGGTGATCGGCAACGGCGACATCCGCACGCCGGAAGACGCCTGCGCCATGGTCGCGCAGACCGGATGCGACGCCGTGATGATCGGCCGCACCGCCCCGTCGAATCCCTGGATCTTCCGCCAGATCGAGCAGTATTGCGCTTGGCTCAATGGCCAGGTGGGGACGGCCGCCTCGCAAGCCTGCCCTGAGCGAAGTCGAAGGGGCCAGGTCGAGCGCAGCTCGACGGGAGACGTGGGGACAGCCGCGGACTTCTCAAGGCCGCTGCCGGTTCGGGAAGGGCACGACTTTAGTCGTGCCGAAAATGCGTCGCCTATGACCGCGGCTTTAGCCGCTGAGGGAAACGCGGGCTCGGATCGCCACGTACCCCCAGGGGCTAAAGCCCTCGAATCTCTGGCCGGAATCGGCACGGCTGAAGCCGTGCCCTTCGCCTCCTCAGCCGCCTCCAGCGTCCTTTTCGGGCACGAGAATGGTCCGCTTGGCGATGGCCGTGTGGAGACTGTCCCCCATTGTCATCCTGAGGCGCCCGCTTTTGCCGCCGAAGGACCCAGGCGCGCTGCGCGAATCCCGAGCGCATTGCGCGAGGGAAATAATCGCGCGGTTAGCGCGCAACCTTACGACCAGCCCACCGAAGCCGACCGCTACCAGATGATCCGTACCTATTTTTCTATGCTGATCGAGGAAGAATTCCCCGACGCGCCCGGCAAGATGAAGCAGTTTGCCTCCTGGTTCACCCACGGCGTGCCGGGTGGCGCAGCGCTGCGCAAGGCGATTTACGAAGCCAAGACCGCCCCGGAGATTCTAGCGAGGGTCGAAGATTTCTTTGGAGCAAGGTTGTGTGGCGCGGGCGCCCCCGCCCGCGATGGTTGAAGTCGCGGGTAAAACGCGGTGGAAGTAGGTGGCTGTTACGAAAGATAGTTTATCCCCCGCGGTCTACCTCCTAGGATAATGCTGGAGGCTGAACGGTTGGATTCCCGACAAGAGTGGATCAATGATCTCGTGAGAAGGCAGGACAACGTTGATCCGATTAGGCGAATTCCCAATGGTGCGCTCTTCCAGGGAACCTTGATTAGAGGAAACTTTCGTCTCAATAAGCGGCAACGTGCGGGTGCCGTGATCCTGGGTGTTTGCAGTTTGGCATTTGGCTGTTTCGGTCTTGCCCAGATCATTACCGCTCTCAGCTCCTGGAAATTTGAGGATTCCACGTTGGTTGCGGCCATCTACTTCCCTCTGTCTCTTTGGTTTGGATGGAAAATGACGAGGAATGCTCTTGTCAACAATCCAGAGAAAGGGCACAAGACCAAGTAGTGAACAGCAGTTACGCCCTTTCTCGCCACCATCTTTTCCTTCTCATCCTTCTCCACATAGGCCTACGGCACATTCGGGTCGTGGGTAAACATGCCAACCGCCTCTCACGCAATACCTCCGCGGAGCGACGCTTCCTCTGACGCGGCTGCCGCCGCCGAAATCAGGGTCTCGCGCAACTGGAGTTCTTCTCCTGGGCGAGGGCCCTCCGACTGCACTCAAGGCAGATCCCTGCCACTCTCATCCGCTACACGCTAGGGCGCGAGCGGGACGCTCGCGCCTACATCCGCCGCCTTACGGGCTCACCCCTCCCGTATGGCAGTCGCTGCAGCTCACCTGGGTCAGGTCCCCGAGATCGACCGGGTGCTGGAACGCCGCGCCTTCGGACGCGATCAGCCGGGTGGCCCCTTCATTCTGCTCCAGGATGGTGTGGCAGATATTGCAATCCTTGCGGATCGCGCGCCCATCGGAGCTGACGTGCTGGCCATCGTGGCAGCGGAAGCAGCCAGAGTAGTAGTAATGCCCAATATTATTGGGATGGGTCTTCCAATCCAGCTTCATTTCCGGAAAGGTCGTGCCAGCGTAGATGCGCTGCACTTCCCCGATGGCATTGCGAATATCCCCCTGCCGGTTCTTATCCAGGTCAGGATACTTGGTGAGGTAGAACTTGTGCAGGTCGGTAGCAATGCCTTCCATGGCTGCGTTGGTAGTGCTGTAGGTCTTGGTCAACACCTCAACCGCTTGCTGCTTGAGGAAGGGCAGCGAGGTATCCAAACGCCCCGCCAACATTGAATCATCCACCGCGCGGTCAGGGGGGACGTATATATGGGTGGGCCGATTGTGGCAGTCGATGCAGTCCATGCGATGCCGGGTTCCCTTGTCCAACTGCTCTTTAGTCGGAGGCGAATCCTTGGCAAAGTACTCGGTGATGCGTCCCTGCATATCCTTGGCGCGGACGTAGGGAATCACCTGGTGTCTGGGGTCGGCGGCGATGTAGGTGATTTCGTTGGAGATGTTCATATGCCAGTGGATGCCTGCGGGCGCTCCGGTACTTGGATCGCCCCCGCCGGTCTTGAGCAGCATGCGAATCTGCTGCGACGTGTTCTTTTCGTCGCTGCCATAGTGGGTGAAAACTTTGAGCTGAGCGCCATAGAACCGTTTCGGCCAGTGGCATTGCTCGCAGGTTTCCTGCGCCGGACGCAAGTCGTGGACCGGCGTAGGAATCGGGCGCGGGAAGGTCTTGAAGGTTGTAGCAAAAACCTGGCGCACGCCGGAAAGTTTGGAGCGGACGTACCACGATGCTCCCGAACCCACGTGACATTCCACGCAGGCCACGCGGGCGTGGGGCGAAAGCTGATACGCGGTGAACTCGGGGTTCATGACGGAGTGGCAAAGTTGCCCACAAAACTGAACCGAGTCGGTGAATTCGTAGGCCTTGTAGCTTCCCATCGCGCTCAGCAACACAAACACGACGAGGAAAGTGGCGAAGAAGGCGACCGCGCTACGCTGGCCGGGATCGTTAAGGTCAACCCGCGGATACAGCGGAGTTTCTCCCACCTCCTCAAGCCTTTTTCTCCGTTCCCACAGCAGCCCGGCCACCATCAGCGCGAGGCCTGTAATCAGGCACGCCGGTGCGACCATATAGGCCAAGATGCCGACGTAGGGGCTGGCTCTTTCCGAGATTAGATCAATCAGAAACAGAAAGAAGAAATTGGCCAGGCTGACGAAAGCCAGCGCCACGCCCGCCAGGCTGACAGGATTACGTAAGAGCCGCCGCACCAGGATTCGCAGCACGCTCCTGCCCGAGCGCCGCTTAGGACTTTCAGGACTCATTCGTTCTCTCCGATCATTGCATTCTGCTTTGCGCCCACAGGCCGAGCTTCGCCCGTGCTCGCGCGTGGTCACCCGAAATAAAGACGATTGTCCCCTATGTTAGCCGGTGCGCAAACCGGAAATCCAAGAGGCTTGACTATCAATTGGACCTATTCACAGGTTCGGAGCCAACCGGGGTCGCTGCAGAGCGGCCGTTCCCGTTCGCGCCATGACCGTTTGCACCCGAGCCCTCTGCTTCGCTCACCCCGCTCCGCACCGCTTCCAGCAGAGTGGCGCCATCCAGGCCGTGCTCTTCCTGATAATGCTCGAACGACATCTTCCCGTCCCACCACGCCCAATTCATGGGGTAAATGTCGGGATCGAAAAACACCTGGTAGAAGTGCCATACCACGATGGCCAGTGTGGCCAGCACGGCCTCATAGAAGTGGATGGCTGTGGCAATATCCAGCCACCAGCGGGGCAGCAGGTCGCCAAAAAACACTTTCGCCCAGAGCATGATGCCGGTTCCGGCCATCACGAACATGCCCCACACTAGCGCCCAGTACTCAGCTTTCTCCGCGTAGTTGAAGCGGGCAAACTCCGGTTTGTGGGGTTTCAGTCCCAGGTAGTAGAGCAAAGTTACCACCACATCGGTGGCGTCTTTGGGAACGGGGATGAAGTCGCGCAGCAAGCGGCGGCCATCGCGGGTGACCGCGATGTAAATCAGGTGGTAGATGCTGGTGGCAATCAGCACGACGCCAGCGATGCGGTGAATGATGCCGCGCAGGCGCTCTCCCAGACCCAACAGCTCCGCGAACCAGGACGTCGGATACTTGAGCGCAAAGCCTGTCAGCACCAGCACGATGAAACTGGAAAACAGGAAGACGTGTTGGTAGCGCTGGTTGGCGGTCATGCGCGTCACCAGGCGGTGTTCCTGTTTCCGCCGCACAATTGCCTTGCGCCGCCAGATGATCAGGTTGTGCAACACCATGCCGCCTATCACCGCCACGATCAGGCTGACATAGACTTGCCGGATCCAGCGCACGGCTTTGCTGCCCGTATCCGCCGAAAGAGGCGCTTCGATGTGGACCTTGCCGGCAACAAATTTCTCCGTGACCCCAGGATGACACTGACCGCAGGTCTGTACCAGGTTGGCGCGGTTGATGGTGGAACGCGGATCGCTCGACGGCAATATGTAGTGTGAGCCGTGGCAACTGGCGCAATTGGCTACGACCTGCGAACCCAGTTCAGAGGCCAGCCCATGATAGCTCTCCAGATAGCTGGTCACCCGCTCGCCCGGAACCCCGAATTCCCGCGACAGCCGCACGCCTTCATGGCAGCGGGCACAGGTCGAACGGGCCAGGTTTTGCGCGGAGACGGAGGAATTCGGGTCGATGTGCGATTTGATGGTGTGAATGCCGTGGCAGTCGGTGCAGACGGGAGCTTGCCAGTTGCCGCGGGTGATCGCCTGCCCGTGAATGCTGGCCATGAACTCCAGCTGTACTCGTTGGTGGCACTTGGCGCAGGTGGCGGGCACGTTGAACTTGAAGATGGACGATTTCGGATTGTTGGCCGACAGAATCTCGTGCACTTCATGGCAGTCCGTGCACACCGCTGCCTTCTGCGACCCGGAGGCAACGGCGCGGCCGTGCACGCTCTCCTCATAGGAAACAAAGGGCTGCGTGCTGTGGCCGGTTTTTTCCATCACGAACTTCTGCCCGTGGCACTTGGCACAGGTTGCAGGGATGTTGAGGTGATTGGCCGGCGACTTGGGATCGCTCGCGGACACGATTTGGTGAGGGCTGCCATGACAGGTCAGGCAGGTGGGAGCTTCCAGATCGCCGGTCCTTCTGGCGGCCGCATGGACCCCCGCGCGGTATCCGCGCACCGCATCTTCGTGGCAAGTGGCGCACTGCTGGGGAGCCACGGCGGAGGCAGCCCCGATTTCGTGTTCATTGCCGTGGCAATTGGTGCAGGCAGTCTTCCCCAACAAGCCATGCACGCTCTGCGGCACCTGATGGCCGGCATCGTCGTGGCAACTGGTGCAACTCACCTTCGGCATCGGCGTCGGGTGCGGGTAATCTTTCACCCCCTGGTGACACGTGGCGCAACCCAGGTCGCCGTGCACGCTGGCGGAATGTTTTTCGGCGTCGACGTAAAGGCTGCGACCGGAGCTCGACTTCATTCCCTTGTCGCCGTGACACGCCAAGCAATCCTGGTTGGCCGACGGGGCCGCCGCCAGCATGAGATAAAAAGCCGCTGCCGGTATGAACATCATCGAGCTTTACCTTTCCCGAGTTGCATGCAGGCGCACGCGTCCGTCGCGAATTGCACGCCTCTCACCATGAACAAGCTCTAGCGATACACAAACACCATGGCGTAAATGATCCAAACCACAATGCAGAATCCGATGGTCAACGCAATCCAGGCAAAGGTCCGGATGGTCTTGACCACAATCGCCGGCTGCGGCTCTTCCAGATGCGCCTCCAACTGGCCGCTGGCCACCAGCGCCTCATACTCCAGCGGCTTGTCTCGCTTCAACTCCGCCAGCGGCACATGGCCGGTAAACACCGTAGTGTCCATAGGAAATTTTTCCGGACGCAGATGGGTATTGAAAAAGTGCACCGTGAAAATGAAGCCCGTCGCCAGCAGAGCTTCGTCGCTGTGAATGATAGTGGCCACGTTGAGGAACCACCCTGGGAGAAAACGCGTGAAAAAGATCGGGAACCACAAGGTAAGGCCTGTGAACCCGATCACAAACACGCCCCAGAACACCGCGAAGTAGTCGAACTTCTCCCAGTACGTCCAGCGTCCGTAGCGCGGCCGTTCTCCCACCCCAATGAACCACTTCATAGTGGCCACGAACTGCTTCCAGTCCTGCGGGGTGGGCAGCATGGTGTTGGGGCCAAGCAGCAAAGCCGTCCACGACTTGTATTCGCGCTGTTTCGAGCGGTACAAGTCCACCAGATGCGTGGTGAAGACGCCGAACATGAGCACGGCTGCGGTGCGGTGAATGAAGCCGGCGGTCTGAAACCCGCCCAGCAGGTGTGACAGCGTGGCCGCCCACGGAGTATAGGAAAACTTCAGCGAAAGCCCCGTGACCGATAGGCTCAGAAAACTGATGATCATGCACGCATGCAGCGTCCGTTGCAGGCGCGTAAAACGCACAAATTCGCGCTCCGGTGGCTTGCGCCCGACGTGTATTTGCGCCGTAGTGCCGTTGACATTGCCGAAGCTTCGCACTTCCACGGGAGCGCCCATCTATTCGTCCTCCGTACCACTTGCGCATCCGGTCGAGCCGTTGCCGTTCGCCGCCCGTTCCCGCGCTTCCTCCGCCTTTAGCTCCCGGCGCATCTGCAAGGCCCGCGGCAACCACATCACCGTATGCAGTCCACTGACGACGAAAGTGCCCACCAGCAGCCCGGTCATGCCCCAGAAGGTCCAGAACAAGTACGGGTACTTCGCGGGATCGTGGTGAGTGGCGTGCGTGAGGTAGCCGGCAAACCGGCGCGTGGCGGTCGCGTGGCACTTCTGGCAGGTGGCCACCACATTGGCCCGGCTCAGGTGCGATCTGGGGTCGGCCACCCGCAGAATGTCGTGTGAGCCGTGGCAGTCGTAGCACTTGGCGGTGTTGGCGTAACCCAGCCGTGAGACCTTGCCGTGATAAGTGTCGAAATAGGTTTCCGCAATTTTTTCGTGGCAACGTCCGCACTTCGCCATGATGTCCAGCTTGAACCCCAGCTGGTCAGTGCGGCTAATGGAGTGGGCGCTATGGCAGTCGCTGCACACCGGCAGTGCCTTGTCCGTCTTGGTCACCAGCACCGAGTGCACGCTCTGCACGAACTGCTCCTGAATGCCGTGATGGCAAGTCCCGCATGTGGCCGGGATATTCCTGGGATTGACCGTGGACTCGGGATCGCTGGCGGGCAGCACGCTGTGGGCGGTGTGGCAGTTGTTGCAAGTCGCGGTCACGGTCAGGCCGCTTTTGAGCAGGCCTTTGCCGTGGATGCTTTCGGTGTAATGGCGAATGATTTCATGCTGCTGCCCCACGTATCGCATTGCAGCTTTTTGCCCTTCGCGGTGGCAGCGCCCGCACAAGCTGGGGACGTTGGTGGCAAAAGTCGCCGACTCCGGGTCATGCTTGCCGAGAACACGATGCGTCCCGTGACACTCCTTGCAAGTGGGAGCGTTGGGGTCGTTCTGGGCGAGGAGCTGCCCGTGCCGGCTGCGCTGGAAAAGCTGGCCAATCTCGGTGTGGCACTGAGTGCAGTCCACTTTGTGGGTAATGGTTTCGCAAGGACGCACGTGCGAGGCGTTCACTTCGGAGTGGCACTGGCTGCAAGCCACGCGGGAATGGCGGGAACTGGCCACGTCGGCGGCGCGCACAAACAGCGACCTTCCGTCAGCCGCTTTCAGTTGCTCGTTGGCATGGCAACGCAGGCAGTCGGCGTCCGCCATGCCTTGGGTGTAGAACTCCTTTCGCACCTTGTGCGGCTGGTGGCAATCCACGCAGGCGGGCAATACGTTGGCTTCTTTTTCCCAAAGCTCGCCGCGGATGATCTTGCGGTGTACCTGTTCAATCTGCGCGTGGCACCTGGTGCAGGTGGCCGCGATGTTGCGCCGCGCGATCGACGAGCCCGGGTCGGTATGCGGCAGGATGTTATGCGCAGTGTGGCAGGAGGCGCAGTTGGGCGCCACAATCAAGCCTTTTTTCAGCAGGCCTTCGCCGTGGATGCTCTCAGAAAAATTCTCCAAGATGTTGTGCTGGTCAATGGCGCGGTTGAGCTGGACGGGCGTGCCCTCGCGATGGCACTGCCCGCAGACAAATGGCACTTTCAGCGGCGCGACCGCCGACTTGGGGTCCTTGACCGGAACAATGTCGTGATTGCCATGGCAGTTGACGCAACGGGTAGCCAATGCGTCACCGCGGGCGATCGCCTTGCCATGAAGTGATCGAGCGTGCTGTTCGCCTTCTTGGGTATGGCATGATCCGCAATTGACCTTTGCCAGCGGGGTGGAGTGCGGCAAATCTTTTCCCTCGAGATCGGCATGGCAGGCAGTACACCCCAACGCGCCGTGCACGGAGCCGGCGAACTTCTTACCATCCACAAACAAGGAAACCGTGCGCGACCCGCGCTTAGTCGTCAAGGTTTTGTCGCCGTGGCAGGCCAAGCAAGTATCGCTGTCACCGCCTGAACTGGCGTGCGCACTTGCGGAAGGAGATCCGGCCAGATGCATTCCCATTAAGTAGACGCACCCTAGGAATACAGAAATAAACGCCATTTGTCGGCGGGTCAGCTTGTTGGCAAGGAAAGTCGGCGACTGCTTATCCATTCGGTCGTGTCGATTTGGTTGCATCTCAACTGCCAGTCGAAAAATGGTTGCCAGTCGCCGGGTCGTTGCGATTCTCATCACCAGGCTGATGAATTTCGCCACGCAAGGGCTGCCAGCTTATTCCATTGTTTCTTCCCAGCCGTTGCGTTGACAATGAGTGACCTCACTCGGCGTGGTGATTCTCATCACAGAGTGAAGGTTTGCGCCGTGGAGGGATCAGGAAAGCAGCAGCAGACAAGGCGACCCACCGGCCACGCTGCGCCGCTGGGCGAGAAAGCCTGACGTGCAGAGGTCACGCCTAGCCCCACGCGCCGCTCAGTGGACCCTCATGGGCCGTGACCGGCGGCCTCTGCTCATGCCGACCGAACGCACACGGTCGTATGCACGGTGCAGATCCTGGCTGAGGAGGCTGACCACTTTCATGCAGGCTTCCCGATGGTCATGCAGGAACTCCATCAAGTCTCTGCGCCGCACCAGCGCCACGCGGGTGCTATCCAACAATTCGGCGGTCATCTCATGGGCGCACCCCGCCAGGCACGCGCTCAGGCCGAGAACCTCTCCCGGCCCCGCGATCCGCAAAGTCAGACGACTGCCTGATTCCGAGCACACGGAGAGCCGGGCCCTGCCTTCGCACAGCACAAGAACGCCCTTGCAGGGTGAACCCTCACGAAACAAAACAGTGCCCCGCTGACATTCAGTAGTGGACTTAAGGGCATCAAACGCTTTCAGCGTCTCGACCGGCAAATCACAAAACAGCCGATCGGGCCGTTCGATGCATTCTAGGCAGCTTGGCGGAATCGCACTCTCCATACTCTACTTCCTAAATCCGCCACGCGATGAAAGACAGTGATTGCAATCACCGCCAAGCGTGACCTAGGCACACTGGGAGCGCGTCAATTGTTGCTGGCGATCAGCTTGAGAGCTGCCTTGTTGCGAATAATCAGCGTCGAGCCCTTGGCCTGCACAATCTGCCTTTTCTTCAGGTCCGCGAACAAACGCGTTACGGTTTCGCGGGAGGTGCCGATCATCTGGGCGATCTCTTCGTGGGTCAGCGCCAGCTTCATCCGCGGTTCCTGTTTGGCCGATTCGCCGTTTTTCGTACTCCACTCCAGCAATAGTTTGGCCAGCTTTTCCCCGGCGGAGTGAGACAAGCCCAGAGAGCGTACCTCGTGGCAAGCGGTGTTGTATTTCTCGCTCAATTGCTCCGCCACTTTGAAGCAGGCCTCGGGTTGGTCTCTCAGGAAGCGCAGAAAATCGTCGCGCTTCACGAAGTTGACTTGGCAGGGATCGATGGTTTCCGCCGTCAATTCGTAGGGTTTGCCGGAGACGGATGCGCTCAGGCCCAACACCTCGCCCGGTTCGGCGATCTTCACGATCAAGGTTTTTCCATCGGTGGCGCAGATGGAGAGTTTCACCCGGCCTTTGCACAGCACAAAGATTCCGCGGGGCGCCTGGCCCTCGACAAACAGCACCGCACCCTTCGGATACGCGGTGGCGTATTTGATGCCTTCAAACTCCTGCAATGCCGGACCGGGCAGATCGCAGAACAGCCGCTCCGTCCGGACCTTGCATGTAAGACAGCTTTCGATAATGTCAAGTCCGTATGGTGAGAGCACAACCCACCCCCTGTGACGCGGGCCTGGCCGCGGAAAAAGCGGCGCTCTGTCGCGAACTAACGCCTGTGACCTGCATCACGAAGGTAGTGTGCGCTCCCGGCAATGAGGTGGCTGTGACTTTAGGCACAAGAAGTTGTGACGCGCCTCACAAGGGGCTTTTTCACCGAAATCCCGAGACACCGGGACGAAGGCTGCCGGTTACAGAAAAGCTGGCTTTCCGCCGCGTTTCGGGGCATACTATGCGATAGGAGGCCGGTTCCCGTCGGATTTTCTTTTATATGCCAAGCCTGCAGGACCATGCGCAAAACGCACTGACCACCGCTCCCGTAAACGCCCTGGAGCAGCAACAACGGCGCCGCATGCTGACCGCGTTGCTGGTGCTGACCGTAGCCCTCATCCTGGTTCTGATTAAGGATTGGCGGGTTTTGTCACCTCCGCCACCGGCCACCACAGCCGAAGCCGTTGAGCCGGAAATAACTCCGCCGGCGCCTACCCGGGCGGCCCAGACGATCCTTCCCGCTGCGCCCGTCCACGTCTCGTCCGAAGCAGGACGGGCCACGAAAAAGTCCGCCCCCGTGCCCCAAAAAACTGCCGAGGCGCCGGTGGCCGTGACCAGCAGCCGCGCCGTGCTTCCGCCCTTGGAAGTGGAAGTGGTGGCCGGCAACCAGCGCCATACCGTGGACGCCGGGAGCAATTCGGTGAGCGTGAGAATGCAGGAGGGACTGCCGCCACTCACGGCTGCGGGGCAGCCTCAGGCAACCGATACGACTGTGTCCAATGCCACCGAGCGGGTGCAGCTTTCGCCGGACACCGTGCAACTGCTGGACCGCCCAGTGCAGCCGACCTACCCCCTGCTGGCAAAGCAGATGAAGGTCCAGGGTGCCGTGATTCTGGAAGCCCTGATCGGAAAGACTGGCGACATCCAGGAGATTCAGGTGCTCAGCGGTCCCGCCATACTCTCGGCGGCCGCGCGCGAAGCGGTACGCCAGTGGCGCTTCAAGCCGCATTTGCAGGCTGGGAAGCCGGTCGAGACCGAAGCCCGCATCACGGTCAACTTCACCATTTCAACCTACTGAGCTTAGGGTCCACAGACTTCCTGGCTCAGCAGAGGGTATCTTGAGTTGGCAGCGGACTACGAACAACTCCGGAATAATCTCCGTGCCTTCTACGACTTCACAGGTAAAGTTGTGCTCTTCATTGGCGCCGGGGGCAAGCAACTCTTTGATCCCGCCGTCGAAACGAACAAGCTGATCGTCATCGACAAAGACTTTGGCGCTCTCCAGGAACTCAAGGCACGCGTTTCGGCAAACGGCAAACAAGACTCCATCCAGGTCATTGCTGGCAGCTTCGAGGAAATTACGTTCCTTGGTGACGTGGTCTACTTCGAATTTTGCCTCCACGAAATGGCGGAGCCTGAAAGGGCGCTGGCTCACGCTCGGACGCTCGCGCCCGAAGTTGTCGTCTTCGATCATTTGCCCGGATCGGAATGGACCTACTACGCGGCGGAAGAAGACAAAGTTCGGCGAAGCGCCGAGGCGGTTGAGCGCGAAGGTGTCCGGCGTCGCCAGACATTCGCCGCCGAGCAACGGTTCCGCGATTTCGACGAGCTAATCGCCAAAATCAGCGTTCAGGGACCGCTGGCGATCGAGCGCGCTCAGCGGTTTGCCGGCGCGGCCAACATCGTCATTCCCATGACCTACGCCTTGACTCTATTGTGACCGTGTGATCCGCGCCAGCGGCGATGGTACGTCAAGGATCTTTGACAAGCGCTTACCCGCGGACAGCCCACGAGCACATGCGGGTACGAGCCCGTTACGTGGCGGAATCCCTAACCGAGAACTCGGCTCGATTTGGAAACGTCTTCCCAGCAAACTAAAACGGGCGCTCTGGATCTTTTCAAATCCAGGGCGCCCGTGGCAGCCCTCCCCCAGAACTGCTCATCTAGGAAGTTAAACGGATGGGAGAAATTTGAAAATGGCACGCCCGTGCCAGCTTGTCCCCGAATGTGCTATCCACGAAAAACCGCTCTGGGCGGGCGATCCAAGAGCATTCAGAGCTGTAAAATGCCAAGCCAAGCCGCCGTGCGCCCGACTGCCCTGCGCTTCGTCTCGCTGCTAATTGCCATCGTTTCCGCGCCCCACCTCAGCCAAATTGCGGCTAGCGGCTAACCGGGAGTGGCCAATTACGCACGGCTACTCCGGCGCGGCATGCAGAGCTGAAGAAATTTCCACCCGATTCCGTCCTTTGGCCTTGGCGAGGTATAGTGCGGCATCGGCCTGCCGCAGGAGATTCTCGCAGTCTTTTTCGGCTTCCCGGATTTGCGCCGCAGCTGCCAGTCCCACACTCACAGTGACGGCAATATCGTTGCCCGTGGCGCGAAACGCATTGTTGGAAATGCACTGCCGCGCCCGTTCTGCCAGAGCAACCAGGTCGGTTTGGCGGCAGCCGGGAAGCACGGCCAGAAATTCCTCACCTCCGTAGCGCCCGACGAAGTCGTAACCACGGAAGGCGGCGCGCAGACGCCGGCCCACTTCCTGCAGCACCATGTCCCCGATCAAGTGCCCATAGGTGTCGTTAATGATCTTGAATTGATCCAGGTCGAACATGGCGACCGCTAGCGGCTCGTGACTGCGGAAAGCCCGCTGGCTCTCTCGATGGAGCGCGTCCAGGACCGCGCCGCGGCTCCACAATCCGGTCAGGCGATCGTGGGCGGCCTCGTATTGCAACTCATCGTGGGCGCGGAGGAGCGCATCCTGGAGCTGCAGAATGCGGCCTCCGGCGCGGATGCGCGCCCGCAGTTCGTCAGCGTCAAACGGTTTGGTGAGATAATCATCCGCGCCGGCTTCCAGAGCCGCGACCACGTCCTGTTTGCTGTCTTTGGCCGACAGCAGCAGTATGTAGCGATACGGCCTGGGGTTGCCCTGCCGGATCCTGCGGCACAACTCCACGCCGTCTAATCCCGGCATCATCCAATCGAGGATCAGCATCTGCGGAGCGTGCTCGCACTGCAACGCGTCCCAGGCCGCGATACCGTCATTCACCAGGATGATCTGGTGCCCCCACTTCTCCAGGCAACTCTGCAGAATGTGGCGGAACAATCGATCATCTTCGGCGACCAGAACGCTACTGGGGAACGGCTGCTTCCCAGCCGGTTGGACTTGCCGCCCTGGGACCTCGGAGTCGCTGTCCATGCCTGCGTTGTTGCTCCCTGCCATTGTACATTCCGGCGATTTTGCTCATTGCTACTGCAAGGCCGGGAATCGAAAGAAGCACCCCCGCCGATCCTTCCCACCAAACGGTCGCGCTTTCCGGGCGCAGGAGCTTACGGCCTGCGCGCGCAGGAGCGGAACGGTAGGGTTACCGGCTGAAGTTCCACCGGGCCATGCCGATGATGCAGAAGAGGCGTTCTCTTGCCGCGCCATGCCCATTGAGGAACACGAGATCTACCGGGCCGTCCTGGAGGGTCTGCAGACGGGAGTGTACGTCCTGGACCGCGCCGGGAAAATCCTGCTTTGGAACCGGGGAGCGGAAAAATTGACCGGCTTCCTGCAGTATGAAGTCATTGGGCATTGCTGCCAAGAAAATATCCTGCCGCAGTGCGACCATCACGGATGTGAGAGCTGCGGTGGCGAGTGCCCGTTTGGCACAAGCTTGGGGTACGCCTTTCCGCGCGACTTCCGCATTCGACTGGCGCATAAGAGAGGACATAGGGTCCAGGTGCTCATGCACAGCGAACCCGTCTTCGACGGGAACGGCGCGGTGGTGGCCACTGGGCAGAGTTTCGACCAGCAGCGGTTTGCCGCAGACAGCGAGCCGGCCCAGCACAGCTTAGCCGCGCACGGTGGGCTCGATCAGGCGGCAGACGTTCCCAATCGCAGTTATGCGCGATTGCAGCTGCAGGAGAGCCTGGCAGCGTTTGTGGACTACCACCTCCCATTCGGCGTGATCCTGATTCAAGCGGACCACCTGGGCGAGTTCCGCGCAGCCTATGGGCACCCGGCTGGGGACGCCATTCTGCGGGTGGTGGCGCAGACGGTTCGCAACAGCCTGCACTCGGGAGACTTTCTGGGGCGGTGGGCGGACGATCAATTTCTGGTGGTCCTTCCCAACTCTGCGCTTCCGGGATTGCGTTCGGCAGCGGACCGCATCGCCAGGCTGGTGAGCTGCGCCAAGCTGCAATGGTGGGGCGACGAACATTCGGTGACGACTTCCATCGGATGGGCGTTGGTGCGGGAGGGAGACTCGCTGGAGTCGCTGCTGCAGCGGGCGCACCCGGGTTCGGCGCGGGCGGCGGTTCGCGACCTTTCGCGCGCGGTTGGCGCGGCCGCCTGCCGAGACGCTGCCGAAGCGTTCAAGAGTTGATTCGATGTTTACGATTATCGGAATTGTGGTGGTCTTCGGAGCGGTGCTGGGCGGGTTCCTCATGGAGCACGGCCACGTCCGCGTTCTGTTGCAGCCGGCGGAATTGCTCATCATTGGAGGGGCAGGATGCGGCACGGTCCTGATCGCCAATCCGCTGCACATTCTCAAACAAATTGCGGGCGGAATCCCCAGCGTCTTCGGGGGATCGAAATTCAGCAAGCAGCGCTACCTGGACACCCTGAAGATGATCTACGACCTGGTGAACAAGGCGCGCCGCGAAGGACTGATGTCGCTGGAGAATGACGTTGAGCAACCGGACAAAAGCCCGCTGCTTTCCAAGCATCCGGAATTCTTGAAAGACCATCACGTCCGGGACTTCTTTTGTGACACCATGCGCATGGCCATCACGGGAGTTGAGGCCTTCGATCTCGACCAGTTGCTCGATCTGGACATGGAAGTGCACCATCATCATGCCAGCCAGCCAGTGGCTTCGCTTTCGACGATGGCCGATTCCCTGCCCGGCCTGGGCATTGTGGCGGCCGTCTTGGGCGTGGTGATCACCATGGGCGCACTGGGTGGCCCGCCGGAAGAAATCGGACAAAAAGTGGCCGCTGCGCTGGTGGGAACGTTTTTGGGAATTCTACTGTGCTATGGCCTGGTCGGCCCCATCGCTGCGAACATGGCGAAGACGGCCGAGGACGAACGCGCCTACCTGCACGTGATCCGGGTAACTATGATTGCGTTTCTTAAGGGAAGCGCCCCCGTGCTGGCGGTGGAATTTGGACGCCGGGCAATTCCTTCCCATGTTCGCCCCTCATTCCAGGAAGTGGAAGCCGCCTGCCGCAGCCACGCAGCTGCGGAAGCAGCCCCGGAGGCAGCTGCAGCCTCGGCTTCAACCTGAGTTGGACTGACTTCATGGAGAAAGCCCGCCCCATCATCATCGTAAAGAAGGCCGGACACGGCGGTCACCACGGCGGCGCTTGGAAGGTCGCCTATGCCGATTTTGTCACTGCCATGATGGCGTTGTTCATCGTGCTCTGGTTGCTGAATAGAAGCAAGCAAATCCAGGAAGCCGTGGGCGGTTACTTCAAGGACCCTTCTGGCACGTCGAAGATGGTCGGCACGGACATGCGCGGCTCGGGCGACAACTTCACCGTCTCGAAAGACAATATGGCCATGCTGAAGGAGGAACTGCAGAAGCGCATCCGGAAAATGAACGATTTCGATAAGCTCAAGAACCAGATTGAGATAACAGTGACCGACGAGGGGCTACGCATCGAATTGCTGGAAACCGAGAAAGGCACGTTTTTCGATTCCGGTAGCCCCAGCCCGAATGACAATGGCAAAGAGCTGCTGTCGCTGCTGGCGCAGGAGATGGGCAAGCTTCCCAATCAGCTGTCGATCGAAGGCCACACCGATTCCAAGCCGTATTCAGGCAAGAACGAATACGGAAATTGGGAACTCTCGGCAGACCGCGCTAACGCGGCCCGCCGGCTCATGCAGCAGGAGGGCGTCAGACCCGACCAGGTTTCCCAGGTGCGCGGATACGCCGACCAGTTGTTGCGCAACAAAGATGACCCGGGGAACCCCGCAAATCGCCGCATCAGCGTCATCGTGCAGTATCTTGATAAGAATCAGGTGGCTCCAGTTGGAGGGTCACGCGAAACTAAGCCCGAAGGAGAAAAGACGCCAGCCAAAGAGTGAGCCTGTGTCCCGGGCCAGCGGCGTGCGCTTGTAAGAGTAACCGAACAGGTAATGGAGTCTCTCATCTCACACACAAAAGCACCATTCTCGATAACCGGGTAGTGGGCACTGGCCCACTGCCGATTATGTGTTGACACGCGTCGCTTTCAGTGGATATTATCTGAAGTCTAAGCCCTGTGGGGAGGGCACCTGTCTGAGTGCGGCACACTCAACGCCGTCAAGACTTCCGAGGAGAGACGCTATGGCTGTGGTTGCTGAGAAAGCAGAATCCGCAAGCGCGTTCACTAACATCGCTGCGCTGGCGGGTCGCGTGGTGGAAGGTTTGCCTTACCTGAAAAAGGAGTTGGCCCGGCGCACTTCTCTGGCCACGGGCAAAGTGCTGGCGACGCCCACCAGTTACTACATCATTTTCACCGGCCGCTGCAATCTGGCGTGCCCGTTTTGCAAGATTCATGAGCAGGTCGACCCGCAGTTGTCCGATGAGGTGCTATTCCGGATTGTCCGCGAGGCCAAGGCGCTTTCCGGCACGGGGTTTCATATCTCGCTGACCGGCGGGGAGCCGTCCGCGTATGCTCCCCTGTTCGAGCTGCTGGAATTGAGTCAGAAGCTGGGAGTGAACTTTGGCTTCACCACCAACGGACTGGCCCTGACAAAGAAAAATGTCGAACGCATTATTGCCGCCGAGCCGTTCAACGTAAATGTCTCCCTGGAGGGCGTGGATCCGAAGGTCAACCAGCCGCTACGCCCCTTCAATGACGGGACGAGAAAGACTATGCAAGGGATCGAATGGCTGGTGGCAGAAAAGCGGCGCACCGGGGCGCGCACTTCGATTTTTGTAAAGAGCACGATCCTAGAGCAGAACTATCGCACCCTTCCGGATCTGGTGCGGTACTACGGGAAAGACTCGGGGGTACAGGTCAATTTCCAGCCCTATGTCGGCGAGCAAGGCGCTCCCTTTTGGGTGCAGGATTTGGGAAAGTTTCGCGAGGTCATTGAGGAACTGAAGGCCTTGCGCAGGGAAGGCTACCCCATCGTGGGCAACGACCGAACTCTGGAGAGGTTCTTCGACTACATGAATAACCCTCCGCATGAAGGCCGAAAGAGGTTCCTTGATCTCGAGGGACATAAGCGCAACTGTGACATTGGGCTGCGGACCATGTTCATCCACCCAAACGGGGCGGTTCACTTTTGCGAGCTCCTGGAGGAGCCCATTGGCAACATTCACCAGCAGACGCTGTCTGAAATCTACTATGGCGCCATCGGTGCCAAGCAGCGTCAGGGCATGGTGTGGTGCAATATCGACTGTCAGCAGACTTGTAAGCGCCCCATTCCGCTGGCGGTGAAGGCAATGACGTTTCTCAAGATGGGGCGGGAGAAGCGAAAGTCGTCAGCGGATCTGGTCCAAATCAAGGCCGCGAGTTAGGCCGCTACCGCCACCTTCCCCAGCGACGCGGCCTGTCACCGCAGTGCCTGACAATAGGCGGCTGGACGGCCCGGCCCCGTCGGCTTTGTGAAAGAGGCCGTGCTGGTAGCTTGAGCGCACAATGATTGCCACCCTTCTCGCAGGGCGTAACGCCATGTTTCGGGTGAAACCAGAGGATGGCGGCAGGGCACAAGGAGATGTCATGGCCATTGCCGAGAAATCAAAACCCGCCCCCACCATGGTGAGCGTTGCTTCCCTGGTGAGTCGTGTTGTCGAGGGGTTGCCTTACCTTAAAAAAGAGCTGGGCCGGCGCGCTTCTCTGGCCACGGGCAAAGTGCTGGCGACGCCCACCAGTTACTACATCATTTTCACTGGCCGCTGCAATCTGGCGTGCCCTTTCTGCGAAATTCATAAGCATGTCGATCCTCAATTGTCCGATGAGGTGTTATTCCGGATTGTCCGCGAGGCCAAGGCGCTTTCCGGCACGGGGTTTCATATCTCGCTGAGCGGCGGGGAGCCGTCCGCGTATGCTCCCCTGTTCGAGCTGCTGGAATTGAGTCAGAAGCTGGGAGTGAATTTCGGCTTCACCACCAACGGACTGGCCCTGACGAAGAAAAATGTCCAACGGATCGTAGCCGCTGATCCCTTCAATGTGAATGTTTCCATGGAATCCGTGGACCCTAAGATCAACGATGCCTTACGGCCTTTCCCCGATGGAACGAAGCGGGTTCTGGAGGGGATCGAATGCCTGGTCGAGGAGAAGCGGCGGACCGGCGCGCGGGTTTCGATTTTCGTAAAGACCACGATCCTGGAGCAGAACTATCGCACCCTTCCCGATTTGGTGCGGCATTTCGGAAAAGACTCCGGAGTCCAGATCAATTTCCAACCATACAGCGGCGAACAAGGAGCCCCGTTTTGGGTACAGGATTTGGACAAACTGGCGGAAGTGATTGAGGAGTTAAAGGTCTTGCGCAGCGAAGGCTACCCGATCGTAGGCAATGACCAAACCATGGATGGGTTCTTCGAGTACTTGAACGACCCGCCGGTAGAGTGGAAAACGAGATTCCTCGACCTGGGAGGAGCAAAGCGCAACTGTGACATCGGATTGCGGACCATGATCATTCGACCCAATGGCGATGTCCTGTTTTGCGGGTTTTTGAAAGAGCTCCTGGGCAACATTCATCAGCAAACCCTGTCGGAAATGTACTATGGCGCCATCGCTGCCAAGCAGCGCCGTACCATGGTTTACTGCAATATCGACTGCCAGCAGACCTGCATCCGGCCTATCCCGCTATCGGTGAAAGCCAGGACCTTTCTCAAAATGGGGCGCTCCACAAAAAGCGCCCCAAAGGACCTGGTGCAGATCAAGACCGCGAGTTGAAGCTGGGCCAACCGCTGACTGTGAGGTTGAAGCCTCCGCCATTTTCGCCCACCGCCCAATCGTTTATGCCCAGGCAAAGTGTTCCCGCCTGCGTTACCGGAAAAGTTATGCGGCAACTCCGCCCACGATGATAACGCGAAATGCACATCGAGGATTCCTGGACCGCAAGGGCTGAGTGTTGACTGCTGGATGCCAACCGCCCGTGCTTCCTCACACCGGCAGCTCTTCCTGCGACCAGCCCGGCACTTCCGGCTTAGGCTCCTCGGTCAGATCGAGCACCAGCTTCTCCAGCACCAGGCGTTTGCTCGGGGGATTCGAGCGCAATGCCGCGTCCGTCTTGGCCACCAGGCGGATCGCCCGCGTCAGTTCGCGTTTCGACTTGTACCGGCGTGCCTGCTTGATAATGTCATCGGCGGCAAACGGAGGTACGCGAAATCCTTGCCAGAGCGCCGCCCACAACGTGCGCGAGTCGCGCACGTTTCGCTCCAGAATCACCAACATCTGGCGGAAGGTCTTTGCCAGCATGTAGAGATGCCCGATCGATGCTTCATCGCCCTCACCGGTGGTTAGGATCGCATCCAGTATCTCCAGCGCCCGCACCCGGTCTTTGGCTGAGATCGCATCGGTCAGCTCGTAGAGCGTGCGTTGCTTGGCAGCCAACACCATGGTCTCCACATCGCCAAGCGTGATGCGCTTTTTTCCGCCAACGTAGAGAATCAACTTTTCTAGTTCATTGGAGACCATCATCATGTCGCCGCCCAGGGCATCCACCAACTCCCGCGCGGCATCGGTATCGATCTTCACCTTGCGCGCGGCGCCGTGTTCCGCGATCCAGCGTGCCACATCGCCTTCCTCGACGCGCGCCAACTCCACAATCGCGCAGTAGCGGCCCAGGGTTTCGCGGATGCGCTCATAGCGCTCTTTGTCGGTCATCTCCATGCGGCGCACATCGGCAGGAATGGAAACATGATCGGCCACAAAAATCAGCACGGCTGCGGGATTGGGATTCTTGCAGTATTCCTCGATGGCAGCCAGCTTGTCGTCGTTCGAACCGCGTCCGAACAACAGTTTCACGCCGCGCACGAAGAACACCTGAAACGGCGCCATGAGCGACGGGGTACGTGCCCGGTCTAGCACTTCGGCTAGCTCGGTGTCAGCCAAATCGAACTCAAACAGGCTGAACTCTCGCAAATCCGGTGGAACCAGGTGTTGCAGGATCGCCTGGCGGCAGCGTCTACGGAAAAATGCTTCATCGCCCACAAACACGTAGGCGGGACGCAGTTTGCCTGCCTGCACCTCAGACACGAACCGGTCCGCCTGTGCGAAGCCACGCATTAGAAGCCCTCTAGAATGTTCGAGATCAGAGTCTGCGCAAAATCCCGCGACAAGCGCCGGAAAGCCGGCGAGTCTTCCTCGAAGAAGTTTGTCAGAGCTTGTGAAACCTCATACTGCTCGCGAAAGACGTACGACGGGTTCTGGTACAGCACCTTCCCTTGCTTTTCCACCAGCGACACTTGCACGGCAACGACCACCAGGGCCGATGTCGCCCGGCCTGTTTGCGAATCATACGTCAAAGGGGTTGTGGACGTGGAGAGCACCGTGCCATACAGCGTGGCGTCGGCCTCGCCTCCGCTGACCACGCGATAGTGCGTGCGAGTGGTCATCTCCTGCACCACGGCGGCGGTGAGAAGCTGCTCGATCTTGTAAGTCTGAGTCTGGTTGACAAACGCCGGAATGGCGATGGTCTGAACCGTGTCGGGAATCGTGACGGCGTGACCGGCGGTATGGTAGCCGCAGCCGACGGCGAGCAGACAGACCAGCCCGAGCAATGCTATATCGGCCCTGGAGAACCGGCTCACGACTTCCAATCTAGCACGTCTCCAAGGTCAACTCTTGCGGGTAAAGTCGCACTTTGTTCTCACGGGGCACTCGTTGCAGCTCGGCTTCGAGCGCTTGCATAGTTCTTGACCGTGCTGGCGCAAGAGCAGATGCGCGGAGATCAGCGACTCGTAATCCTGAGGAAGCTGCTCCCGGATTGCATCCTGCACCAAGCGGTAGGTCGCCGAGTAATTCTTCTGCTCGGTGGCGAAACCGATTCGACACAAAGCTCGCAACCCGTTCGAGTCGAGCGCCATTACCGGATGAGAGCGGGTGAGCAAAAGTATCTTCTCGGCGCCCGGATCACCGATGCTGGGGAATTTCTTCAGAGCCTTTTTGGCTTGTGGAAGGGGGCACTTGACCGCGGCATGCAGGTCGCTATCGAATTCCTCATACGCGATTTTGGCAATGGTAAGGAGTTTCTGCGCACTGATGTCGGGAAGAATGCCGGCTTTCCCAAATTCGGCCAGAGTGGCGTGTTTGGCGGCGAGAATCTGCTCGGGCCGCGTTCCGACGGCTTGTTTCAAAGCATCAAACGCGGCTTCCCGGCGCTGGTCAGTCGCCAGATACGCAATGTTCTCCCAGAGAATGAGCTCTAGCGGATCGCTCGTGGGCGGCGGTGAAGGGTCGCCGTAATGCCGGCGGAGCGCACGGACCAACTCAGAGAACGTGATGGCGCGGGCGGTCATGGGTCGTGTCGAAACGGCAGCGGAAACTGGCCTCAGGCTGCCCAGTAGCCTCGGCGATCATTGCACCTTGCCTCGCGGAGGCCGGGTGGCGGCCATGGTCTCGGCGCATTCTACGGCTGTGGCTGCGGCTAGGCGCAGATTGTCCGAGGCTGCCCAGAGCCAAAACCCGTTGGGTCGGCCTGTGTCCGGCCGGATCGCAACTTGCACATCGCTCTGCCCGGCTGCGTTCACGTTGGTGGGAGCTTCCTGCGCACCTTGAGTCAAGTGGACGTGCTCTCCAACCAGCCACTGGGAAATGCGGTCCAGGTCCGCCGCTTCGGCCAACTCCACATTCAGGGCAAAAGCATGTCCGTGGAAGATCGGCGCCTGCAACAGCAGAAGCGAAGGTAGCGGGGCATGCTTGCTCGCGATCTTCGAATAATGCTTCAATATCCGGTTTTCCGTCGTCGCCAGGGTGGGAGCCGATTTCTCGCCGTACCGGGAAACCATGTTGAATGCTACCTGAGTGTCGAACACATCCTTCGGCAACTGCTGGAAGGAGAGCAAATTGACGGTTTGCTCATGCAGTTCGTCCATGCCCTTTTGCCCGTGTTCCGACACCGGCTCAAACACAGTGGCCACAACGCGGCGGAGTTCTGCTCCCTTCCGTAAACGTTCGATTAGTAATGCGAGCACCACCGCCGCCGGATGCGCTGCCACCGCCGGTCCCGGCTGAAGCTCCGGCGCGGGCAACTGGCCCAACTGCCTCTCCAGCCACGGCGAGCGCACCCGGGCTTCCGGCTCGTCCTCCAGCGCATAGGAAAGATCGACGATGGCGCTGCCTGCCGCACGAGCACTCTTCCACGTCTTGCGGGCGCACTCCGGGTCAGAAGCAAAGAAACTGAAATCGACATTGTGAAACTCTTCCGCCCGCACCTTTTGGATGAAGGTCACCTCCTCGCCCACCGCCTCAAGCTGACCCAGCGACTCATCGTCATCCAGCAGCTTCACGTCGGCGGAAGGAAAGTTGCGGTCGCTCAGCACATCCGCTACTTCTTTCCCTTTCAGAGAACCTGCCCCCACAATGGCCACCCGGTAATGAGGGGCCCGCGCCGGCTCCACGTGCGAGATTACTTTGGGTTCCGAACTCATGAGGTTTGCGGAGCCTCTGTGTAAGGCGGTGGGGGCGGACTCCCCTTTTTGCGGAAGATCCACTGCAGCCGCCACAACACACCCGAAGCCATATAGGTCAGCGCGATGATGAACAGCAGCAACCTGGAAAAAAACCAGATCCCCGCGAACAGCGCGCCAAACAACACAATCAGGCGGAAAGGTCGGCGCGAGCGCAAGTCAATGTCCTTGAAGCTGTAAAACCGCCAGGTGCTCACCATCAGATAGCCGGCCGCCACAATGATCAGCATCCAGGTTATGCAGCTCCACAAAGACGCGATCGGCTCACCCGCGGCAAAGTGCACTACTGCCGCGACCACCCCTGCGGCAGCCGGAATCGGCATGCCTACGAAGTACTTTTTCCCTGGACGGCCGGGGTTCGATGGCTGCGGATTCGTTGTGATATTGAACCGCGCCAGCCGGCTGGCGCCCGCCATCAGAAACAAAAAGCTGGCAATTGCGCCCAACTGCGCCATTTTCCCGGTGAGCTCGTTTGATCCGAGAAAGTCGGGCAACTGCCGGAAGCCCCACATCCAGGCCAGCAGCGCGGGCGCAACCCCGAAGGTGATCACGTCCGCCAACGAATCCAGTTCCCGCCCAAAATCACTGGTCGTATGGGTCAAGCGCGCGATCCGGCCGTCAATCCCGTCGAACAGCACGGCAAACCCGATCGCCTTGGCGGCGTTGTCGAAGTGGGAAGGGTCCTGTGCCGCGCCGTGCGTCACCTGCAGGATAGCGTAGTAACCCAAAGCGATGTTAGCCGTGGTGAACAGCGAAGGCAGGACATACATGCCTTTGCGCAGCTTGCGGTCTCCCTCCCGCCGCCGTGGAGTTTCATGCATCACAGTGCTCCCTGGTGGGACTGGCCAGTTCGGGCAACTGCTAAAGGTTGTCTCACATCCACCTGTGCCAAGACACTGGCCCCGCCCTTCACGTGATCACCGATCTTAACTTGTGGACTTGCCGAGCCATCCAACAGAACGTCCACTCGCGAACCGAACTTGATCAGGCCGACGCGCTCGCCGCGGGCTACGGACTCGCCCACTTTCTTCTCGAACACGACCCGACGCGCCAGCAGGCCCGCGATCTGCTTGAAGATGACGGTTTGCCCTTCGCCCTCGACCGTCACAATGTTCTGCTCGTTGTGCTCGGCAGAACGCTGATTCATAGCATTCAGGAACTTTCCGCTTTGATACCGAACCTCGCGAATCACTCCGGCAATTGGCGAACGGTTCACATGAACGTCAAAAATGCTCAGGAAGATGCTGATTCGCAGAGACTTTTCGCTGCCGGACGTGATCCCACCCGAGCCGACCAACGTCACCTCCGTTACCGTGCCATCCGCCGGAGAAACCACAGCCCCGGCAGTAGCGGGAATTTGGCGCTCGGGATCGCGAAAAAACCAGAGGAAAAACCCTGCCAGCACAACCGGCGGCACAGCCCACGCCGGGGTAGCCAGCCAGCCAATTAGAACGGCGGCGGCCAGCAGAGGAATCGCATAGTAGTAAGCGTCGCGGACCATTTTTCGGAGATACCCGGATTATAGTGTACTGGGCGTTCGTCAACGGGGTTAACGCCAATAAAAAAAAGGCGCTTACACGCGCCCTTCTTAAGAACGTACGAACCCTGCCGCGGCTGTACCCGCCTGCGGGTTCGAGGTTCGATTACGCTACCTGGTTCTGCTGCGCCTGCTGCCGGAACTGCCGCTCAATGTGCTCCATCTGGTCCTTGAGGCGCAGTTTCAGCTTCTTCAGCCGAACCTCTTCCAGTTTTTCGTCGTCGGTGAGATAGCGTTTTTGGGTCAGTGAATCAAGGCGTCTTTCGTACTGGCTATGTTCTAGAACCAATCTGCGGAATTCCTCATGGTTCTCAATCAGCTGGTCCCGAGAAATCAGCATCCAGCAGACCTCCTAACCGGGATTACGACAGTAGAAAAATACCACACCCGGGGAACGGCTTCAATTCAGAAAATTGCTGTCTCTATCCCGTTTGTTTCCGTAGACTTAGGGATTGGCTGCACCGGCTCTTACGCATTTGTTCGAGCCGCAGGGTGTACAACACGGCATCCTCCTCCGGGTGGCGGTAATAACTCCTGCGCCGGCCCGTTTCTGCGAACTGACACTTCTCATAGAGCCGGCGGGCAGCCAGGTTTGATTCACGCACTTCAAGATGCACAATGAGGCCGCCTGTCTTCCGGGCCAGACCGAGAAACTCGCTCACCAGTGCTGTGCCGAGTCCTTGCTTCTGCGCTTGCTCGGCAATGACCATGTTCTCGATTTCCCACTCTGCACCCAGGACGCGACCGATGAGAAACCCCTTCACCTGCGAATCTTCCTCCACAACCAAAGCCAGGCGGCTTTGGCATTTTTCGTCGCTGGACCGGGATTCGGTTGTTTGAGCGAAACTGAGCCCCTGCTCGATGATCTGGCCGTACTGCCCTTCGGAATAGTGCGCCGCAGCCGCGGAGTTCTTCTCCAGCGCCAGAATGGCGGGAATGTCAGCGGCAATGGCAGACCGGATTAGCAAGGTTGCAGCCTACAAGAATGCGCGGGCCAAGAGCCAAAGGCCAAAAGCTAAGAACTGGTTCTCGAGAAAATCTCCGCGTCGGAGCGCCGGATGTAATTGGCCTCCAGCTCTTCCGGCGCCACTGTTTGTCCGGCTTGGATTCTCTCCCAGCCTAGCCGCGCCACCGAGTCGCTGAGGACACGGTCAACTACTATCACCTCAGCCCCGGCTCTTTGTGCGGCTTCGGCAATCGGCGGATCAGGAGTGACGGCAAATTTGCCGCGACACGACTCGAGGAATTCCTCTCGCGTCAACAGCTTTTCGCCGAAAGCACTCAGCTCTCCCCGCTCGTATTCGCCCACATAAATTTCCCCACGACCGGCATCAAACGCGGGATAGACTTTGCCTTTTCTGACATCCCTGACCGCTACTGCCTCAAGCAGCGAGACCGCCGCAATCGGCTTTCTCAATGCCTCCGCCAGAGCTTTGATGGCTGCCAGGCCAACCCGCAACCCAGTAAACGATCCTGGCCCGGAAGCCACCGCGAACCCGCCCAGATCGTGCTTGGTGAATCCGTGCTTGTTCAGCAGTTCCGCGATCTGCGGCACCAGTTGCGCGGAAAACGTGCCTCCAACGAGCGAAACTACCTCGATGACATCGCAGGCATCTCCCGGCCCGCATCGCGCCAGCGCGATGCTGCCGTGCTTGCCCGAGGTGTCACCCGAGAGAAGAAGCATGATGAGGAGCCAAACTCCTGGTGCCCCGTCCTAACGTCGCGCCTTCTGGCGACGCGCGTCCCCAGCAGGCCCGGTTTTGGCCCGCTGGGGTGGTGGACGTTAGGATGGGGATTTTCGCTGGGAGACATCTCCACCTGTGTGCTTGATCTAATGCTTCGCTTCCACCAACTCCAGCAGCACTCCGCCCGTGCTGGCGGGATGCACAAATATATAGCGATGTCCGCCCGCCCCAACTTTGATCTCTTCTGAAACCAGGCGCACGCCGTCTTTCTTCAGCTTTTCCACCGCCGTTGCCAGATTGGGCACGCGGAGCGAGACATGATGCAGCCCCTCGCCGCGCTTCGCAATGAACCTGGCGATGGTTGAGTTCTCCGAGGTCGGCTCCAACAGTTCCAATCGGCTTTCGCCGAGTGGGACCATCACCACGCGCACCTGTTCGGCCTCCACCGTCTCCTCGGCGGAGACGCTCATGCCCAGCTTCTCGTAGATACTTTTCGCAGCCGCCAGCGACTTCACCGCAATACCCAAATGATCGATGGTGAACATCCGCTTCTCCTCAGTGTAGGCGCGGCGTCCCCGCCCGTGCGGGCGCGTATCATCCCGCCAACATCTGCCCCTACGTGAGTTTCCCCAGCCTTCCCACAATCTCCTCCACCAGCGTGTACGGGTCCCGCTCGTGCTCAGCTACTTGCGCCGCAAGCTGCCGCACGTCGCTCGCACCCAACTGTTCGCGGGCTTTTTCCAGCAAGGCATCGCGCAGCATCTCGACCAGCCGCTCCTGCCAGTTCTGGATGTTGCGTTCGAGCGCCAGGTTCTCTTTCTTCAGGTATGCTTCGAATTCTGCGATGGCCGCGGCTAACTCTGCAATTCCCTGGCCCTCGCTGGCCACGGTTTTCACAATCGTGGGCGTCCAACCATCGCCGCGAGTGGCCAGCGATTGCAGCGCGCGAATCTCCCGTTGCGCGCGGTCGGCACCTTCGCGATCGCTCTTGTTGATCACGAAAATGTCGGCGATCTCCATGATGCCGGCCTTGATGCTCTGCACATCGTCGCCCATACCGGGCACCAGGATCACGATGGTGATGTCGGCCAGGCGCACAATGTCCACTTCGTCCTGCCCCACGCCGACGGTTTCGATCATGATCAGGTCACGGCCGGAGGCGTCAAGCACGCTAGCGACGTCGGCGGTCGCGCGCGCCAATCCACCCAGCGAGCCGCGCGTGGCCATGCTGCGAATGTAAATTCCGGGATCGGAAAAATGATCCTGCATGCGGATGCGATCGCCCAGAATCGCTCCGCCGCTGTACGGGCTGGTGGGATCGACCGCGATGATGCCTACGGTCTGATTCTGCTTGCGATAAATCTTGGCCAGTTGGTCGACCAACGTGCTCTTGCCCGCGCCCGGCGCGCCAGTCAGGCCCAGAATTCGTGCTCGGCCAGTGTGCGGAAAGAGAGCCTTGAGAAGGTCAGACCATCCGGGCGCACGGTTTTCGACAGTGGAGATGGCCCGCGCCAGCGCGCGCGCATCGCCGTTGCGCAAGCGGTTCAGCCAGAGTTGGAGATCGGAGGCCAAAAGCCCAGTGTAAAGCAGGAGCAGAGCAAAGCGAAAACCGCTGCTGGTTTTGGTCGTTGTCATTTTGGGCGCAGCGAGACGCTTCGCTTGCGAAGCGTCCCACGGAGTCGAAGAATCCCTACCCGCTGGGAAGGAACGGGTGCGGCTATACTGCGTTGTTGGGGACAATACGCCGTGGATGTGAGTCAGTACAACCTTCTAGATGAGTTCCGCATTCCGGGACATTGGTGGCTGCCGAGCAATCCGGGCGACAGAGTTGCAGGGAGTCTAAGCGTGAGCCCAGAGGGCGGTGTTCGATTAGAGCTCACCGGGCTGTTTTCTTCGCCCGACTTTGACCCTGCCCGCGTCTTCTCGAACCGCCAGCCTATTCGCTCGGATCTAGTCCTTGGTGAGGACGCAGACGGTGATGTCTACACGCTGTACAAGGTGGATGCACTGCACATATCGACCACGAGTACCCTCCGGGTCTCATATCTGTTGGCGGGGAGGCATTTTCCCTCAGTTGAGGAGATTGGCTTTCGGTCAGCGCTCGTTCAGTACAGCCATTTGGAGGCGTGGTCGTGTTTCCAGTTCACGCGACCCACCAAATCGGCCTCCCCAGACTTCTTCTCGATCGAGATACCCACAAATCGCGTGCCCTTGTTCAGGACGAACGCCACTGGTCCCATCAAGGAGCTTTCCCTTCGTGCGCATGCCCTGTCCCGCTTCACGCTTTCCACTGTCGAGATAAAACCAAGTGCGCACTTTTGGATAGACCTGCACGCTGCAGCCGACCTCAAAACGTTTTTTGCCTTGTCAGATGACTTGGGCCAACTCATGACCATGCTCGTCGGGGAACCCAGCTACGTTAAGAAGCTAAGGCTTTTTGACTCGGGTGACGCGGGCGTTGACCTATTCTTCCCCTCGACCATCCGCAGACAGGACGAACTCCACTCACCACTGATGTGCTTCCCGCTCCGCGACATCATCAATGTTGTACAAGCGTTGACAGAGCAATGGTTTGGCTCTCTGACGCTGCTGGGGCCCGTCTACGATCTGCTGTTCGGGACGCTATTCGGCCGGGAGTCGTTTGTGCAAAGCAAGTTCCTCAGCCTGACGCAGGCGCTGGAAAGCTTCCACAGGCGAACGGCGGGAGGCACATATATGCCGACCGACGATTTTCTGCCGGTAAAAGACTCGCTGATTGCAGCGGTTCCAGCCAGCGTGCCGGACTCCCTCAGGCGGAGGCTGTCAGACACCATCAAGTACGCCAATGACTACTCGCTCCGCAAGAGACTCAAGGAGCTACTGTCAGGCCTCGATGGGAGCACGGTTGAAATGCTGAAGATCTCGGACATAGCAGGAATGGCAGAACTGGTCGTCAAGAGCAGAAACTACCTGACGCATTTCGACGAGGAATCAGAGGCTGGCCTGGCAAACGACATTGTTGGGATGCACTACATGAACGAACGACTCACGGCCCTTCTTTTCATACTCATCCTAAAGAGGCTCGGTATGGATGAGGCCACAGCCGCAAGGGGCACGCTTAAACGCCGCTTTTTCCAGTAGGCGTCACTCAACACCGCTCCGAAAGAGATTCGTAACAATCGTCATCTGGAAACTGCGTCTCGGCAAACTGGCCCCATGCCCGACCCTCCGTTATCTGCTCATCCGTGAGCGAGCCGTAGTAGCGGGTTACGGAGGCGGCAATTTCTTCCAACGCGTCCATTTACGGTTAGCCTAGTCCTTCAGCAACTGCCTGGCAATCACCATCCGCTGAATTTCGCTGGTGCCTTCGCCGATGGTGCACAGCTTTACGTCGCGGTAGAACTTCTCCGCCGGATAATCCTTGATGAACCCATATCCACCGTGAATCTGCAATCCCTCGTTGGCACAGCGCACTGCGACTTCGCTGGTATACAGCTTTGCCATGGAAGACTCCATCGTGGTCTTCAGTCCGGCGTCTTTCATCGCGGCGGCGCGGAAGGTCAGCAGGCGGGCCGCTTCAATTTCCGTTGCCATGTCCGCGAGCTTCCACTGGATCGCCTGAAATTCGCTGATCAATTGGCCGAACTGCTCACGCTGCTTGGAATACTTCAACGCAGCTTCAAACGCGCCGACCGCCATGCCCAGGCCGAGCGCCGCGATCGAGATGCGTCCGCCATCGAGAATCCGCATGGCGTCAATGAACCCGCTGCCTTCTTTTCCCAGTAAATTCTCCGCTGGCACCTCGCAATCTTCGAAGATCAGCTCGGCCGTGTCGCTGGCCCGCAGTCCCAGCTTGTTTTCTTTTTTGCCCGCGCGGAAACCCTTGGTGTCCTTTTCCACGATGAAGGCCGAAAGCCCGTGCGTGCGCGCCGCCCGGTCAGTCACCGCCAGCACCACCAGCACATCGGCGTAGTGGCCGTTGGTGCAGAACGTCTTGGTGCCATTCAACACCCAGTTCTTCCCCTTGCGGACCGCGGTCATGCGCGCGCTACCCGCGTCGGAACCCGACGAAGGTTCGGTTAATCCCCATGCTCCGATGAACTCTCCCGTGGCCAGCTTGCTGACGTATTTCTTCTTTTGCTCTTCGTTCCCAGCAACGAAGATGTGGTTCGTGCACAGCGAGATGTGCGCCGCCACAATGATGCCCACCGATCCATCTACCCGCGAAAGCTCTTCAATCGCAGTGGCGTATTCGATGTAGCCCATGCCCGCGCCGCGGTATTCGGGGGGGAAGATCGTGCCCATCAGGCCGAGCTTCCCCAGTTCCTTAATGGTTGCTAGGGGAAAGTCCCCGGCGTCGTCCCATTGCATGACGTGGGGAGCGATCTCGCGCTCGGCGAACTCGCGGACGCTCTTTTTCAGTTGAAGCTGTTCTTCGTTGAGTTGGAAATCCACGGCTCCCTCCCGGTCGCAGGCTGCGGACTCCCACCGCCGTGCCCGGCGAAACCTATGATTAGAGCACAGCCATGTCTGGAGTGGAAGTTACCCCAGGGTGGTGGAAACAACGATGCCTGAAGGCCACATGTTTACTGGCGATGACGACCTTTCTGTGTGAAAAACCGACCGACCGGCTGGTCGCCTATTCCCGTCCGTATAGGGACCTCTGGTCACGCGGCGACGGTATGCGTGCACTCGCGATCGGAACCATCCAAACCGCGTAGCCTTGCGGGTCGCGAATGTTGGCGATCATCTGATTGAAGTAGCTCAGCGCGGACTCGCGCGAAATCGGGGTATGCTCGCCAATCGAGTCCGCGTACCCGTCGCGCCAGGCTTCGAGAATCGCGGCAAAGGTCTCGCGCGGCACTCGCAGCGTGTCCACGACGACGTAGTCCACCCTGATTTCTTCCAAGTTCATCGCCGCCAAGATCCCGTAGGTGTTGCGGCCGATGAACAAATCAGTCCCGGTCTTAGCCCCGAAACTGGCCGGCGCCACATGCCAGAAATCCCGGGGATCCAGCGCCCCGCACTGAAAGTGCAGCATGCCGTAATCCTCTGGAATGAGGTGCAAGTAGCCTCCCGGGCGCGTGACCCGCGCCAGCGCAGCCAGCACGCGGTCGGGGTGCGGAATGGAATGCATGACATGGCGGCACACCGTAAGGTCGAAGCTGCGATCGGCTAGGCCCAGTTCGAAGATGCTGCGGTGTTCAAATGTCAGGCGCGGCGCCAGGCTGGCATAGCGTGATCGAGCCAGCTCAAGGTGCGCGTCGACGATATCTATACCCAGCACATGCGCGCGCGGGAATAATTGCGCCAGGCGCGAGGAACCCTCGCCCGTGCCGCAGCCGGCGTCGAGGATGCGCGCTTCGGCGGGGATGGCATAGCGACGAATCACCTGGACTTCCTGCGGCCAGACGGCCCGAGCCTGCGCATCCAGGCCGCGCACCATCGACTCGTCGGCCATCTGCTTGGCTTGCGGATTGAGCTCGGTCACGATGATTCTCCTGGCGATTTACGAAGGCTTGATCGGATTAAGGTTGAGATGCTTTCTTCGCGCCGACACCAAAGATTTTCCGCGCCATCCACACCGGGGCCACGAACACGTGTGCGGGATTGGTGAGAAATGCCGGCTTGTTGCCTTCGATCAAGTGCCCCAGCCAGGCCAGCGCGAACGCCGCCGGAATCAGCAGCAGTCCAATGACCCAGTGGAACCAGACCACAAGGATCGAAGAGAACCCGACCGGAATGGCAATCATGTGCAGCGCACGATTGACCGGATGGTTGTGCGCGCCGTCGTAATGCGAGTACAGACTCATGGACCACCCCACGTGATCAGAAGTCACTGGCACCGATTATACAGGCTGTCCGGTTAGCACTGCCCAAGAACCTGTTCAGCCAAGAGAAGGCGCCTTCACCTGCTCGGCCTCCCCAAGAAACCGCTTAAACACCTCATTGGACAACAACCGGCCTCGCGCGGTTAACCGGATCACGCTGCCCTGTCGCTCCAGCAGGCCGGCCGAAACCAAGTCCGCGACAGTCGCGGAGAGCTGCGTGACTACGTCTTCGCCAAAGTCCGCTGACACTGCCTGCAGGTCGACCCCGCGGTTCAGCCGCAATCCCAGGAAGAATGTTTCTTCGATCGCAGCCTGCCGGTCCACGAAGTTTTGTTTCCGTGGCGCTCCAGCCATATACCCTTCCATTGAATCCGAAGTGGAGAACCGCACCGCGTTCCCGCCTGTCCCTTCGAGCATCGAGTGTGCGTCAACGCCCAAGCCGAGATATGGCTGGCGGGTCCAATACTTCAGGTTGTGGCGCGACTCGAGGCCTTGGCGTGCAAAGTTTGAAATTTCATACTGCGCGATTCCGGCGGCGTTCAGTTTTTCGCAGGCCATCTCGTACAAATCTGTCGTGATTTCTTCGCTTGGGACAAAGTGGGCGTGGTACTTCGTTCCTCCCGCGATCAACTCCCGGCCCAGGCGGGAATCCTCATCCACCTCGAGCATGTACACGCTGACGTGCGGCGTGCCGCCGGCAATCGTCTCCTGCAGAGAATAGTCCCAGCTTTGCCGCGTCTGGTGCGGCAATCCGGCGATCAGGTCAACATTGATGTTGTCGATTCCCGCCGCTCGCAACCGCGCCAGATCCCGCAGCACGGTGGAGCGCTTGTGCAATCGCCCGACCGCCGCGGCCTCCTGATCGACAAACGACTGAATCCCGAGGCTGACCCGGTTCACTTCGCAGCGTAGCAACGTCTCGACCATTGAATCGGTCAACGTCCCAGGGGCACACTCCACCGTGATCTCGGCAGACGGCAGGAGGGCGAAGCTCTGCCGAACGGCAGCAAACAGGCGCTCCAGTTGCGTCTCATCTAGCACCGTAGGAGTCCCGCCGCCCAGATAGATCGAGTCAGCTTCACGCTCAAAGCTCGCGCCCATGGCCTCAGCGGTCGAGGCGGCGCTCTCGATGTCGGCGTAAACCCGGTCCACATACCGCTGAAACACCACCTTCGAAAACACATCCGAGGCAAAATTGCAGTAGCTGCACTTGGTGCGGCAAAAGGGAACGGAGATGTACAACCCCAGGGCCATGCAGCGATTATCCCATGCTACGGGCAGCGGGGTGCGACATCAACCGGGATTGCCGACCTCTCCCATCCCAGCGGCCGTCGCGATCGTCTGTTCTTAAGTTATCCTTACTGTAGCGGCGAACACAGTCACCCATGTCCTCCCACCAGGAAGAAGAAGTTCTCGGCAAAGCCTATGACAGTCGGCTGATGAAGCGGCTGCTCACCTATCTGCGGCCCTACCGCTGGCAGACAGGCGTCGCCCTGGCTTCGATCTTAATCAAGGTTTTCGCAGATGTTTCCGGCCCTTATCTCACAAAGGTTGTCATCGACCGCTATCTTGCCCCAGTCGCCGGCCTGCACACCGTGTTCGATCGCTTCCTGAGCAAGCGGCCGCTCACCGGCATCGCGCAAGTGGCTGGGCTGTACGTCGGCTTGCTGGTGCTTACGTTTCTGTGCGAATACCTGCAGACCTATTTCATGCAGTGGACTGGCCAGATGGTGATGTTTGACCTCCGGGCCCAAATCTTCCGCCATCTGCAGCGCATCCACATCGGCTTCTACGACAAGAATCCAGTCGGCCGCTTGGTCACGCGCGTCACCAGCGATGTGGACGCGATGAACGAGATGTTCACCGCGGGCGTGGTCTCGATCTTCGAGGACATCTTTGTGCTCGCCGGCATCGTCTTGATCATGCTGTCCATGAACGCCAAGCTGGCGCTAATCACGTTTGCCGTGCTGCCGTTCATCGCTTTCGCCACCAAGATTTTCCGCGACAAAGTGCGCGACGCCTACCGGCGGATTCGCGTGGCCATCGCCCGCATCAACGCCTACCTGCAGGAGCACGTCAGCGGCATGATGGTGGTGCAACTGTTCAACCGCGAGAAGCGGGCCTACGATGCTTTCTCCGAAGTGAACGCCGTCCACATGGATGCGTTTAAGGACGCCATCATGGCGCACGCCGTCTATTACCCGATCGTCGAAGTCTTGTCGGCTATCGCCATTGCCTGCGTCGTCTGGTTTGGCGGAAGCCATGTCCTCCGCGGCGTCGTCACCATGTCGGCGTCCATTGGGCTCTCCCACGGGAGACTTCTCATTCGTTGGGTTCCGACGCTGACTACGCTCGGCGTGCTGGCAGCCTTCATACAGTATGCCCAGCGCTTCTTTCGTCCGATCCAGGACTTCAGTGAGAAATACAACATCCTGCAATCCGCCATGGCGTCCAGTGAGCGCGTGTTCAAGCTGCTGGATGCGCCGGTGGAGATCACTTCGCCGGCTGTTACCAAAGAGCCTGACGGTCCCGGCCGCATTGAATTCGACCAGGTATGGTTCGCGTATCGAGTGGATTCGCCAGCCAGCCAAGACGCTGCCGACCCTTCGGGTCGGCCTGGACGGGCGGGGGCGCCCGTCCCCACACGGGCATTTCCCCATCCATCAGCCGAATTCGACTGGGTCCTGCGCAACGTCAGCTTCACCATCGAGCCCGGGGAAACCGTCGCCATCGTCGGCCATACCGGCGCCGGCAAGACAACCATCATTTCCCTGCTCATGCGCTTCTACGATGTCCAGAAAGGCGCAGTGAGAATCGATGGCATCGATGTCAAAGATATGGACCTGGCGGCCCTGCGCGGCCGCTTCGGGGTCGTGCTGCAGGATCCGTTCCTGTTCACCGGCACGGTGGACAGCAACATCCGCTTGGGGACGAGCTGGATCGAAGACGAAGATGTGGAAAAAGCTGCCGAAAACGTGAACCTGGCGGACTTCATCCGCAGCTTGCCGGGCGGTTTCAAGGAAGAAGTCCGCGAGCGCGGCGCGACGCTCTCCACTGGCCAGAAGCAGCTCATCTCGTTCGCCCGCGCGCTGGCCCACGATCCGAGGATTCTCATTCTCGACGAGGCCACTTCCAGCGTGGACACCGAAACCGAATTCCGCGTCCGCGATGTCCTCAGCCGCATGGTCGAAGGCCGCACTTCGGTGATCATTGCCCACCGGCTTTCCACCGTGCAGCGGGCCGACAAGATCATCGTGATGCACAAAGGGCAAGTGCGCGAGATGGGCACCCACCAGGAACTGCTCGCCCAGCGCGGGATCTACTACAAGCTCTATCAGCTCCAGTACAAAGACCAGGAAGTCAGTGTGGGACGGCCGCTCTCGCCCGCCAACCCTCAGCAGCCCACGGCCAGCGCGGATGACTAGACGGTGCTAGAATTCCCACCGACAGAAGAATGGAACGGCTACAAGGAGGAATCCGTTATGCGGTTTTCCACTCGCTTTGCGGTAATCGCCCTGGTCCTGCTCTCCACCGATGCAAGCTTTGGCCAGCAGCCAAAGAAGAAGATCGAAAATTCCGAGCAGTTACCTGTCCATAGCTACCCGGTTTCCGGCAAAGCGTCGAGCCTGCTCACCGACGATGCAGCCTTCGCCAAGCTGGCAGCGGCGTTGCAAAAGGACCTGGAGAGCGACCTGCGAGACTATGACATCCAGGATAAAACGACGCTCAAGAAGTACTACAGCACACTGGAGCAGATCGCATTGTCGTCCGGGCGTTATGACGATGCTTTGTCCTACTTGCACAAGCGAAATGAACTGCAAGACAAGCCGGCCGCCAAGGCGATGGCAGGCATCCTTGATGAGCCAATGATTGACGGAATGAAGGCCGGAGCGGAAAAGGCCCAAAGCGTCTTTCAGTCGGAGTTCGCCGAGCGCGTGCAGAAGCTACCCTATGGAACCGTAGAAAACGAAGTGAAGGAGATGAAGAGTGGGTTTGAGACGATTTCGTCAAACCTGCTCACCGGCATTGTGGAGCAGCAATATGACACTTTGGCGCAGAAGACCGGAACCATCCCGAAGAACGTGGCCATGGAAATTGTGGACTTCCGACTGGTGATCCGGGATTTTCTGCCTCACAAGGACTTCGTCGTTACCCAGCTGCAGGCGGTTATCGATGCTCACAAGGTCGAAAAGAAGGACATTTGGGCGGAGCGCACGGTCACGCTTTCGGAGAGCGACAATCTTAAGCCGGTAGTGATCGCCATCTGGGACGTGGGCGTGGACCCCAGCGTTTTTCCGGGAAAGATGTGGATCAACAAGAATGAGATCCCCGACAACGGCAAGGATGATGACGGCAACGGATATGTTGACGATGTTTATGGCATCGGCTGGGATTGGTATGGGAAGAAAAACATCGGGCCGTTGCGCAAGCTCGATATCACCCAGGCCCAACTCGAGACCGACAAGCATTATTCCAAGGGCTTCAGCGACATGGAGGCGAATCTGGATACGCCAGAGTCACAGGAGCTGAAGAAGAAGCTTTCCACGCTGCCAAAAGACGAGGTCAAGCCCTTCTTTGAAGGCCTGAGGCTGTACATCGTCTATGCCCACGGCACGCATGTCGGAGGAATTGCGTTAGCCGGCAACCCCGCCGGCAGGATACTCGTAATCCGCAATGACTGGTCGCCCCTGATGATCCCGCCGCCGCCGAATGAAGAATGGGCCAACGGCTGGGCAGCGATGCTGCGGGATTCTGTTCGCTACCTGCGCGACAATGGCGCGCGCACGGTGAATATGAGCTGGGGAATTTCGCCGCAGGAAATCGAAGACGACATGCAGGCCAGCGGAAGCGGCGGGACGACCGAAGAGCGGCATGCCACGGCCCAGCGTTACTTCGAGATGTTAAAGGACAGCTTTACAGAAGCTATGCAAGGTGCTCCCGATGTTTTGTTTATTGCGGCGGCTGGCAATGCGAATAGCGACGCGCGCTTTGAACAAGACATTCCTGCGGCCCTTGATCTACCCAACGCGATCAGCGCGGGCGCAGTGGACAAGGCAGGCGATGAAACGTCGTTCACCAGCTTCGGCAAAGTGGACGTTTATTCCAACGGATATGAAGTGGACAGCGTGCTGCCCGGCGGCGACCATCAAAGCTGGAGCGGGACCAGCATGGCATCCCCGCAGGTGACAAACCTGGCGGCAAAGCTTTTTGCCAAGTATCCGCAGTTAACGGCTGTGCAGGCGAAGAAACTGATCGTGGACGGGGCTGACGAAAAGACGGTTGCCGGCCGCAAGATACGATTGCTTGACGAGAAGCGGTCGTTTGAGCTGGCAGCGCAAACGGTGAGCCTGAAGTAGGCCCTCGAGTGTGACGTGGGCCAGCTGCGGCGACTCAGGTAAGCGTCAGAATGGCGCCTTATAGATGTGTGACTGCACCGCCTCCTGTGATAGCCTAAATACTAGTTCTTCCGCTCGTCAAGGGTCATCCAATCAACATGCGGTTTTTGCGAGCAATGTGGCGCCTTTTGGTGACGGTCCAGCTTCTGCCTGCCCTGGAAGGCGGCGAGGAGACGCTGGTCGGCGGCCAGGCTGTGCTTGAGGGCGTGATGATGCGTTCGCCGCATGCCTTTGCGATTGCCTGCCGAAAACCTTCCGGCGAAATCTCTATTCACAGTGAACCACTGGAGCGCCTCTCGGAAAGGCATAAATGGATGGGCTGGCCGGGGATTCGCGGCGTCATCACCCTTGGCCATGCCATGGCGCTGGGCTTCCGCGCCCTGAAATTTTCCGCCAACGTCGCCCTGGGCGAGTTGCAGCCCGAACCCGCGCCCAGCAAAAAGAAACTGGAAATCAATGGATGGGTCGCAGCGATTAACATCATCTTCTCCGTCGGCTTCTTTGTTTTCATGTACAAGTTCTTGCCGCTGCTGGCCACCACCGAGCTGAAGCGAGTGAATCCGGTGTTCGGCGAGCAAATCGTCTTCAATCTGGTCGATGGCATCATCCGGTTGGCGTTGTTCCTGCTGTTCATCTGGGCAACGTCGCTGCTGAAGGATATCCGCCGGGTGTACGAGTATCACGGAGCGGAGCACAAAACAGTATTTGCTTTCGAAAACGGCGATCCGCTGGATATTACGTCCGTGCAGAAGTACCCGACGTTCCATCCCCGCTGCGGTACCAGCTTTCTGATGACCGTGATGCTGATTTCGATCCTGATTTATATGCTGTTCCCGGTGACGAGTTTCTGGGCGCGCTTTGCCATCCGCATCGCACTGTTGCCGGTGATTGTGGGCGTATCGTATGAAATTATCCGCTTCGCCGCCAAGCACCGCGGATCGCTGTTTGCCATCATGACCGCGCCCGGCCTTTGGCTGCAGAGGATTACCACGCGCCCTCCCTCCGACGATGAAGCCGAATGCGCAATCATTGCCCTCGACCACGCCATGGCGCTGGAGAAAGAGCGCGGGGGGGAGTTGGTAATCGCGTAGGGAGGCCGGGCAAAGCCTTTGGCCGTTTGCCTTTAGCCTTTGGACGATGTGCACTCGATGTTCAGTTGTCACTGCCAGCCCGCTCAAACATAGCTACCTTACAGGTTGGACGGTGATCTCTGATGTCCTACTATGAATTGCGCGTATGGCAACAGGCGATGAACTTGACAAAGGAAATCTATCGCCACA